>Ga0209722_1000059_pt1 | contig 127974 bp, 119 predicted proteins | sample BioC12SIPDNA_2_FD_185745 | JGI IMG/M metagenome (GOLD analysis project Ga0209722, IMG submission 185745) | Anaerobic biogas reactor microbial communites from Washington, USA - Biogas_R1_A C12 SIP DNA (SPAdes) (version 2) | ecosystem: Engineered > Bioreactor > Anaerobic > Unclassified | place... | reverse complement strand
TTCCCATTTCAATTTCTTCCACTACCATTCGTTTAAATTCTTCGCTATATCGAACTTGTGGACGTGTCTTTTTCAAAACCTCTCTCCTTAATCTGGTTTTTTGGTCAACCTATTTTAGGATGGGTCATCCATGGGTCAAAGTGTCAGTCACTTCTTAATCAAGTCTTAATCAAGTCTTAATAATTAACGCTTGATTAAGGCTTGATGATCACTTGATTAACGCCTTGGGATAAGACATCCTCCCATTTCAGCACAAAAAAGCCGCAGCTCTGTGTCTGCGGCGATTAAAGCTACAATGGTTTGAAATCACACAAACAGCAGTTTGGTGGTTTTCAGATAGTTCTTTTCCAGGATCTGGGCAAACTGCTTCATGATGCTGCGGCGGATTTCCAAGTCCTTGGGCAGGGCAGGGTCCTGATGGGCTTCGTTGATTTTGGTGCCCACCACAAATTCGATGATGTCGCTATCCAACAGTATGCGCAGCAGGCGTTTGACCGGGCTGTCCTTCATATTGTCCACGGAGGCGTTTTCCTCCAGCGCACGCAGCGCACGTGAGAGGGTGATGGTTCCTTCGCTAACCAGGTCGAAGCCTTCCATATCCGCTGATGGTGGGATATCTCCGCCTCTGCGCACTTCCTTGAGGTTCACGTGGATGGGAATTTTCAGTTCGCGGGAAAGGATGGCGGCGGTGGTGCCTCCGCAGATGATCTTTCTGCCGGTGAAAGTTCTGGCAATTTCGGCAAGCACGGGGTCGTGTTCCTTTTTGTAGGGAGGACCGGTAATCAGCAGAGTGCGGCGCGGGTTTCGCAGATAGAGCGCGGCGCAGGTGCTGTCGTCTGCGGGAAAGTTTCCGTCATATTCGCGCGCCATCATCACCACGCGTTTGGAAATCTCACGCGCCGAGATAAAATTGTTTTCTCGCAACTGGCTGACGATAAATTCCTCCACGCCTTTTTCCTGCCAACCCAAAGGCAGATGCGGCACGCCCATCCCAGCCTGGCTGATGCCGTCGGAATAGTAGATCACACGATCTTCAGGCTGCATGGTGAATTCAGAATAGTAGAGGTGGCTTTTGCGGAAGGTTTTGATGGGGATTTCCTGTTTTTCCAGCGCGACCACCTGCTGGTTCCTAAGCAGCACAAAGTGTGGATTGTCGTGCTCGATGATGCGCACAAAGCCGTCGTGCTTGGCGTCGATGATGGTGAAGGTGCTGTATCCGATGTGGCGGTAGGAGCAGACGGGCAGGGTTTCCAGAATGACTTCCGCAACGCGCTTGATGTCCATTTTGGCATTTATGAAACCGGCTGCCATGGTGGTGGTGAGGGTGGCAAGCACGCTGGCTTTCACTCCGCTGCCCAAGCCATCCGCCAGCACACAGATGATGCCATCCTCGTTTTTCATGCTGTAATAGCTGTCGCCGCAGGATTGATAGCCATATTTACAATTTTGATAGTAATCGGCTTCAAGGACATATTGCATGGAGGTCAATCCTTTTCCTCTTTCTTGTTTCCAAAACTTTTCACGATCGAGGAGAGCAGCACCTCGCTGTCCGCTGCATTTTCGCCCAAAAGGAAAGCGATCTGCTGAACCGTGGACAGGTTTTTGCGCATCACCTCGTTGGCTTTTTCGATGATCTGTTCCTGCTGGATCACAGGCTCGGTGATGTCTTGGAGCACTCCGCCAAGGACGTGGTGCTTCTGGATGGAAAACAGGGTCAGGCGGATGATTCTGCCGTTGTGACGAATGTCTTGAACCTCCACCTCGGTTCCCTCGGTGAGCGCCTTGGCAAAGAGGTCGCTGAAGTTTATGATGCGATCCAGATAGGCACCTTCGAGGTCTGGATTGGCTTCCGAAACGATGCAGGCATCGGTGCCGGCAAGTTCGGCAAAACGGTGGTTGGACTCGATGATCCGCAGGTTTTCATCCACGATCACCACACCCGAAGGCATGGCTTTGATGAGCGCCGAGGCCTTGTTTTGAGCCAGTTTGCGCAGGTAGGACACACACATGGCGGGCTCGGCTTTTTCCTCGATGAGTGCGGCGGCAAATTCCTTGCAGGTGTCGTAGCCGCAGCCACCGCAGTTGAGCTCATCTTCGCCGCGTTTTTTGCCGATTTTAAGCAAGGCGGCGGCAATTGCAGCCTTGGAGTGGGTCTGCTGCTTGATTTCGCGGCTGCGGAATTTTTTGCCCAGGTCGATCTCAAGCTCTTCGCGGGAATCCGGTGCCAGAGGTGTAAGACTTTGAATTTTATAACGTTTGATGGCGGTGGAGCCGCGCTTGCTGACGCCGGGGCCGTTCACACAGCCGCCTGCGCAGGCCAGCGTTTCGATGAACACCGGGCAGTCGAAGCTGTTCGGGTCCAGTTCATCCAGGGCTTCCACAATGTCTTTCACGCCGGAAAATGCCATATATTGCGTGTTTTCAGGCGGGTTGTAAAACTTGATGCCATCGATCATTCCGCCGTCGATGGGATAGAGTCCCCCCTCTTCCGCGGCTCCCAGGGTGAAAGTTTCGTTGGTATCCAAACCCGCCCAATCGATGTTGCTGACGTTGAACCAGCGTCTCAGATCGGTGAAGGTGAGCGCCACGTCGAAGCTGTTGGGAGATTCGTTCTTTTTGGCAACGCAGGGGCCGATGAAAACGATGCCGATGTCTTCTGAAATGGCTTTCCTGAGCATCTTGGCATGCGCCTGCAGCGGAGAATCCACCGGCGTGATGAAGGGCACCTTGTTCGGATAATACTGTTCGATCAGATGCACCACACTGGGACAGGCGGAGGAAATGAGGAGGGGATTTTTGCCCTTCGAAAGAAGCCTGGCGCAGGAGGCCGAAACCTCCTGCGCTCCCAAGGCTGTTTCCGATACACCGGCAAAACCGAGGCTTTTTATGGCGGCGATCAGCTTGCCGGGGGCGAGTCCGGCAAATTCGGTTCTGAAGGTTGGTGCCAGTGAAACATAGACTTTGTCTTTTTTAACAAGCAGTTCCATGGCATCTCCCAGATCGTCGCGGATCTTTTTGGCTCCCACGGGGCATACTTCGGTGCAGCGTCCGCAAAGGATGCAGGCTTCAGTGATCACCTGCGCGCTGCCGTCGATCACCATGATCGCCTTGACAGGGCATTCACGCACACATTTGTAGCAATCTTGGCACTCTGCTTTTTCGGTGTAGATCGGTTTGCTCATATATCCACCAATTCCTTGGTAAGTATTTGGGGCAACTCCTCACTTTTCACTTCGTGATATTCGTTGCCGTTGACCGTGATATTGGGTCCCAGTGCGCAGTTTCCCATGCACAGGGAACCTTCGATGCGAACGGAGTCGCTGATCCCGTGAGATCGAAGGAATTCTTCAATAATCTGCAGGTTTTCCCGGTTTTCGCGGGCGAAACAGGAACTTCCCATGCAAATCAGTATTTTCTTCATTTTACTCTTCTTTGAGCTTCCTTGGTGATGAGATCTTTGATCTGGGAAAGCTCCGCCTTGTGGATCACGGTTTCGCCGACAGAGACGTTGGGTCCCTTGTCGCATTTTTCGCTGCAGAAGGTGGCGGCGATGTCGAAGTAATTGCCCCAGGCGTTGTCCTCAACCATCTGAAGGGTTTTTGCCAGAATATCCTGGGAACCCCTGAGATAGCAGGATGTGCCCACACAAACGCGGATCTTGCAGCGGTCTTTGCCTTCGCCGGTGCTGAGGCTGAGTTCATCATCGTCGATGCGTTTGCGGTGCTTGTATGCTGTATGCAGGAGGTGATGAGACTTGTCGCTGTTCGGCTCTTCCAAAAGCGACTTATATAGTTCCTGGATAAAGGGGTTATCCTGGGCACGGTGCAGGGTCATCACCCTATCCGCGTGATAAAGCTGTTCTGTGCGTTTGTGACGCTGTTTTCTGCTGTGAACAATGGGCTGACCCGCGCCGCCTGTGCAGCCACCCGGGCAAGCCATCACTTCCACGATGTCGTATTCCGCTTCGCCGGAAATGATCTTGTCGCACAATTCCTGGGCGTTTCTGAGCCCATGCACCACTGCCATCTTGAGGTTTCCATCTGCCAAAATGGCTTCGCGCATGCCGGACACACCGCGGACTTCCTGCAGCACAATGCTTTCCGGAACGGGGATGTTAAATTTATCAGCGGCATAGCGCAGCACGGCTTCCGAAACACCACCACTGTTGCCAAAGATGACTCCGGCGCCTGTGGCAAAGCCCAGGGGCAGGTCCATGGATTCAGGTTCCAAGCTGGCAAAATCGATGCCCGCTTCCTTGATCATGCGGCCGATTTCCTGAGTGGTGATCGCCCAATCCACATCGGCAATGCCATCATGGATAAATTCCGGGCGTTTGCACTCATATTTCTTGGCGGTGCAAGGCATGATCGAAACCACAACGAGGTCTTCTTTTTTCACATTAAGCTTTTCGGGCAGAACCTCTTTGGCGATCGAGCCGAACATCTGCTGAGGAGATTGACAGCTGGAAACATTCTCCAACAGTGAAGGATAGTTGTGCTCGGCATATTTCACCCAGGCAGGGCAGCAGGAGGTGAAGATCGGCAGTTTGCCGCCGTTGGATTTGCGATTGATAAATTCCGTGGCTTCCTCCACCACGGTGAGGTCGGCTGCAAAAGCGGTGTCATACACCTGATCAAAACCGATCACACGCAGAGCTGCAACGAGTTTGCCCATGTTCAGTTCGCTGGGGGGAAGATTGAACATCTCGCCCAAAGCCACGCGCACGGCGGGAGCGATCTGAGCGACCACGGTCTTCTGGGGATCGTAAATGGCTTCCCAGACCTTGTCGATATGCGGTTTCACAACGATGGCTCCGGTGGGGCAAACCGCTGCGCACTGGCCGCAATTCACACAATCCACCTGTTGCAGGCTCTTGCCATAGGCTGCTGCCACATTCACATCTTGTCCGCGCCGGGCAAAGTCGATCACGCCGATGCCTTGGATTTCATCGCAAAAGCGCACGCAGTCTCCGCAGAGAACGCATTTATTGGGGTCTCTGACCAAGCATTCGCTGCCCAGATCCATGGGCTTGAAATCACGGGTTCTGCGATAGCGAACCTCATCGATGCTGAGTCTGTTTGAAAGGTCGCGCAGCTTGCAATCATTTGCGCGGGAGCATTTTGGGCATTCCTGATCGTGGTTTGCCAGAAGCATTTCCACGATGGTTTTACGAAGCTGAAGAATCTGTTGGGTGTGGGTCTTGACCCTCATTCCTTCAAAGGGCTCGGTGGAACAGGATGTGACCAGACCCCTGCCTTCCACTTCCACCATGCAAAGACGGCAGGCGCCATATAAGCTCAGGTCGCTGTGATAGCAAAATGTGGGAATGTCGATATGGGCCTTGCGGGCAAGGTCAAGAACATTGGTTTCACCTTCCCAGACCACCGGGCGATCGTTTATATATACGAGTTTTTCCATTTTATTTTTTCCTCTTAGCTGATGGCTTTAAATTTACAGGCACTGATGCAAGCGCCACATTTGATGCAGATCATGGGGTCGATCTTGTGGGGTTTTTTCACTTCGCCGGAAATGGCTCCAACGGGACAGACGCGTTTGCAAAGCGTGCAGCCCACACAGATCTCGGGGTCGATGGTGATGGGAGTGAGGGCTTTGCAATTCTTTGTGGGGCAATATCTTGCCTTCACGTGAGCCTCATATTCATCGCGGAAATAGCGCAGGGTGGAGAGCACGGGGTTCGGAGCCGATTTTCCCAAGCCGCAGAGCGAGGTGAGTTTCACGGTTCTTCCGGTCTCTTCAAGCAGATCGAGGGTGGCCTCGGTGGCTTCGCCTTTGGTGACGTCTTCCAGCATTTCCAGCATCTGGCGGGTTCCTTCGCGGCAGGGAACGCATTTTCCGCAGGATTCGTGCTGGGTGAAGGTCATGAAATAGCGCGCGGTTTCCACCATGCAGGTGCTGTCATTCATCACCACCATTCCGCCGGAACCGACCATGGCGCCGATGGAGCCCAGGGAGTCGAAGTCCAAAGGCAGATCAAGGTGTTCGCGGGTGAGGCAGCCGCCGCTGGGTCCGCCAATCTGAACCGCCTTGAAAGCGTCGTTGTTGATCTTTCCGTCTTTGTCCAAAACTCCGCCGCCAATCTCGAACACGATCTCGCGAATGGTGGTTCCAAAGGGAACTTCGATGAGGCCTGTGTTTGCCACATGACCTGTGAGGGCAAAGGTTTTGGTGCCGGGGGATTTTGCGGTTCCCACCTTGCGATATGTTTCAGGGCCTTGCTGCATCACAATCGGAACGAGAGCAAGGGTTTCCACGTTGTTGATCACGGTGGGTTTGCCAAAAAGACCTTTTTGAGCGGGGAAGGGCGGTTTGGGATTGGGCATTCCGCGTCTTCCCTCGATGGACGAAAGCAGAGCGGTCTCCTCGCCGCAAACAAATGCTCCGGCGCCTTCCATCACTTGGATGTGGAAGCTCTGTCCGGTTCCAAACACATCGTCGCCCAAGATTCCCATTTCAGTTGCCACTTTGATGGCTTCACGGATGCGGGAGCAGGCAAGCGGATATTCCATGCGCACATACACATAGCCTTCGTCGGCGCCAACCGCGCGGGCGGCAATCAGCATTCCTTCGATCACGCTGTGCGGGTTTCCCTCCAGGATCGAGCGGTCCATAAAGGCACCGGGGTCACCCTCGTCACCGTTGCAAACCACATATTTCTTGTCTCCCTCGGCTTTGCGGGCAAAATCCCACTTCAAACCGGTGGAGAAACCGCCGCCGCCACGTCCGCGCAAACCGCTGTCCTGATAGAGCTTGCAAACTTCTTCCGAGCTCATCTGGGTAAAGGCGTCGCGAGCTGCAAAATAGCCGCCGTGAGCGATGTATTCATTTACGTTTTTAGGGTCAACATTTCCGCAGTCCTTCAAGCCGGTGCGGGATTGTTTGGTGTAAAAGGGGATTTCTTCAGGGCCTTTGTAGCCTTGGCCGGAAACGGGGTCCTGATAGATCAGGCGGTCGATGAGCTCATCCTTGGCAACGGAGCGGGAAACGATCTCTTCTGCATCTTCGGGCTTCACGTGGCCATACATGATTCCGTTGGGCTCGATCATCACCAGCGGACCAACCTGGCAAAAGCCCTGGCAGCCGCTGCCGATCATATACACGTCGTGGTGTTTGTGTTCTTTGGGGTCCTCGCTTTTCAGCGAAACTGTCACTTCCATGCCAGCCAGCGCCACTGCGTTTTTGATCGCGTCGAAAACCTTCAGCGAACCGTTTGCAATGCAGCCTGTTCCGGCACAAATCACCACGCGTTTTTTGCACAGCGCGCGTGCTTCGTTGTATCTGTCTCTGATCTGTTCCAAATTAGGCATTTTCCTTCTCCTCTGCGTCAATTTTGTCCAAAATGGCCATCGCCTGTTCCGGCGTGATCTGACCATGCACTTCGTCGTCCACCACCAAAACCGGGGCAAGCCCGCAGGCGCCCAGGCAGGAAACTGTTTCAAAGGTGTACATCATGTCGTCGGTGGTGATCTTTTTGGCGGTGAGATTCAGGCGCTTGCGAACGGCATCGATCACTGCGGAAGAGCCCCTCACGTGGCAGGCTGTGCCGTCGCACATCTTCAAAATGTGTTTTCCCTTGGGTTCCAAGGAAAAGTGGCTGTAAAAGGTTGCCACGCCATACAATCTGGCGGGTGAAACCCCCAGCGAGGTGGCGATGAAAGTGAGCACTTCCTGAGGCAGATAGCGATATTCTTCCTGAACCGCCTGCAGGATGGGGATGATCTTTGTCTCGCTGCGTTCGTAGCGGTCAATGATCTCCATCACTTTGTTAAAGCTGTGTGCTGCTGAGTTCTGTGTACTCATTTTTACCCCTGTCATTTATTTTTTTATTTTTTATTGTCTTTGGTTCTCCATTGTTGCCGCCGTTGTTTTCAAGGCGTTCGGCAACCCGGCGTGAAAGCACTGCCAGGGAGGCGCTCATGTCGATGTTTTCCACGATCACGCCTTCCGGAACGTTCAAAATGGCGGAGCTGAAATTCCAAATCGCCAAAATGCCGTTTTGAACCATCACGTCGCAAACCTGCTGCGCTTCGGCGCCCGGAACAGTCAAAATCCCGATGTGAACGTGCATCCGGGAGAGGAGATTGCCCAGCTTTTCCAGCGGGTGGATCTTAATTTTGTTGACTGTTGTTCCGACGAGTTCGGGGTCGTTGTCAAAAGCCGCAAGGATGCGTATTCCACGCTTTTCCAAGCCGCTGTAGCCCAGAATGGCTGTGCCCAAATGGCCGGCTCCCACCAAAAAACAAGAAGACAGATCGTTCCAATTCAAAGTTTGCTCGATCGCACGGATCAAATCCCGCACATTGTGGCCAACCTTGGGCGTGCCCACCACCTTGGTGTAGGCCAAGTCTCTGCGCACCTGAGTCATGTGCACACCTGTAAGCTCGGCAATCCTGGTGGCAGACACCATGGTCAGACCCTCTTCCTTGAATTGCTGTAAAACTTCCAGATATTGGGGCAGCCTTCTAAGCGTTAATAGCGGTATGGCTTCCATTTACGTCTCCTTGTGTGCATACTGATGTCATTTGAAGTCGATAAAATTATATCGATATAAAATGTCAAGATAAATCTGCCTTTCTTTTGGTGGATTTTCCTTGAACAAATATGCAACACTCTGAGTATCATAGCCTTGGCACACAGCAAAAGTTTTCACAAATCTTTTTGCACGCTTATCTCGAACGCTGAGCAAGCTTCTTGTGGAGACAAAATTGTAAAAAAACACAGGGGGAGGGTGGGAGTTGTAGCGTTTTAGCGTTTTAACGTTTTAGGGTTTACGTGGATTTCGGGGTGGCGCAGTTTAAGTTTTATACGGATATAACGGATTCTACAGATTGAACGGATGGGAGGGTTTTGGCGTTTTAGCGTTTTAGGGTTTACGTGGATTTCGGAGTAGCGCAGTTTAAGTTTTATACGGATATAACGGATTCTACAGATTGAACGGATGGGAATGTTTTACGGACTCCCTGTTACATTGTTACTTTGTCACCCTGTTACTTCTTAACTTCATATCTTCTTATCTTCTTATCTCTTTTTCATCGTCCCAATCCTGTGTATCCCTAATCTATTAAAAAATCTGCGTAATCAGCGTAATCTGCGTGAACTCCTCAGCGTAATCTGCGTGAACCAAAATCCCCTTTTCATCGTTCCAATCCTGTGCATCCCTCATCTATTCAAAACAGTTCCTGCAAGGTCTCAAATCCCTTCACCCTGGGCAGATAGCCTGCCTGCACGGCATCCTTCACCCTGCGGCAGGGGAGTCCCTGGGGTTCAATCTCATCGCGGGTCAGCGTTGCCAGGTCCAAGCCCAAATCCCGCGCCATCGCCCACATCATTTTCGTGTAGGCATTATACCAGTTCAACAGCGGTTTCTCCAAGTTTCTGATCATGGAGTTATAGATGTCCACATACACCCGCAAATCCATTTTGAAGCCCTCAGAAGGACCCAAAATCCGCAGATTTTCGTTCACCTGGCCGAAGCGCTGGTTCGCCTTGCTCGGTCTGGGTTTCACATATTCGCGGGCGATCACCTTGCCCAACCGTCGGTTATAATAATAGACCATCCCGTCGGCCTTGCCGCTGAAGCTGTGGAAAAAACTTCCCAGTCTTGCCTTCATTTTGTTCCTCCTTCCATCTTTGTCACTTTGTTACTTTGTTACTTTGTCACTTTGTCACTTTGTTACTGTGTCACTTTGTCACTTTTTAACTTCCCAACTTTTCAATCAAGGCTCGGGCTGCGCGCTTTACCTTTGCCCTTGATTTTTCCTAATAACTTGCCCGTCTTGCACTTGTCTCACTCTCCCGCCTCCTGCGAGGGGCTTTGGATGGCGGGTGGGACGCGAAAAACGATACCCTCAAGAATGCCCTTCTATAATATATAGGGGCAGAAATCGGGGGTCTGTCAACACTTATTTTGGGTTTCCCGCGGATGAGCGCTGAAAAAAACGCAGATGACGCAGCAGCAAAGATTATGAAAATGTATGGAAGATGGGGAGATGAGGGCTAAGAAGTTTTAGTGGAGACCCGGAACAAGAAGATTCGTTAAACTCCAAAACCTCCCATCAGTTTAATCTGTATCATCCGTTCAATCCGTATAAATAATTATCAAATCTATCAGCATGATCTGCGTGAACCAAAACCTCAGATTTTCCAAATTCTCCAAATTCTTTAAATTCTCTCAATTCCCCAAATTCACAAATTCACCAAATTCACCAAATTCACCAAATTCTCTGAATTCACCAAATTCACCAAATTCTCTTTTGCATATTTAGCCTAAATCTGACGTTTGATGAGCGATAAGATGATGTTGCATAATGGTTTAGCGAAAAAGAGAATCTCAAGTTCTCCAAATTCACAGATTTCCTTTACCCCCGCCCCGGATGAGAAAAAGTGGGTGCTTTGCAAATGGAGACAGGAATAATGGCTAAGAGTCTGGAGTCCAGAACCATGACTACCACCTATATTATATATATAGTATATAAAAATATTGAATTATATAATAATATATATACTATATATACTATATATATCTATATCTTAGCTTGTTTTCTTGTTTTTTGCTTATTCCCTCTATCTCAAAACTGCCGGGGGTGAAGACTGGTGAATTTGTGAATTTGGAGAATTTGAGATTTCGAGTTCTCTAAATTCACCGATTCCCCTTATACGGGACCCGGGGAACGCCAAACCGAGTCACATTTGTCATCCCGGAACGCCAGCGAAGAACTCGTTGGAACGCCGAATTCATTCGGCCGTTGGTGCCAGATTCATCTGGCACATGAAACAAACCGTCATCCCTTTTCACCGGATAAATCCGGAGGCTCCGACCGGTTAAAACCGGTGCTCCGACTCGCCATCTCCCAGCCCCGCCCTTCAGTATGCAAACCCAGACAGACCCGTCATCCCGAACGCACGTGAGGGATCCAGTCCCCAGCCGCAAACGAAACCCTGTCACCATTTCCCAGCCCTGCGCCTTTAGAAAATAAACCCAGATAAACCTCCCACGCTAAAACGCTAAAACATTAAAACGCCAAAACGTTCTCATCCGTTCTATCTGTAGAATCCGTTTCATCCGTATAAAATATATCTGCTTGAATCCCTCTGCGCCATCCGCGTTTTTTTCTGCGCCAATCTGCGGGAACCAAAAGCCCATCACCACCTCCCACGCTAAAACGCTAAAACCTTCCCAACTTCATATCCCCTTTTTATCGTTCCAATCCTGTGCATCCCTAATCTATCAAAAAAATCTGCGAAATCAGCGCAATCTGCGTGAACCAAAAAAAATCCCGCCCCAAATGAGACGGGATTGCTTCATGGGGTTAAAACTGAGCTTCTATTCCAGCCAGGTGTATTTGATGGCGGGTTTGGCTGTGGGATCGGGGTCTTCGATGGAATAGGAATCGCTTTCCACATCGTAGAAAACCACAATTCCTTCGCGCCCGAATTCCTTGGTGGTGGTCATTTTCACCTGACCGTTATCCAGCCATTCGAACTCAAATTCCGCGGTGTTGAAATTCTTTGGATCATCGATAAATTCGAGGTTTGGAGGCCAATCTCCAAAGTCATCCTGCTGTTTCAAGACCTTTGCTTTGGCGGCAATATCCTCAAAATGGGGAAACACTTGTTCAAACTTGGCAAGCAGAGCGGCTTCCTGAGCTTTCTCGATCTGCATTTGCTTCATTCCAAAAACGAAAATGAAAATGACGCCGGCGATCAGCAGGAAAATCAGAATTTCGATGAGCCCCAGGCGGCTGCCGGATTTTTTGACAGCGGGCGCCGCTTCCTGCTTGGGTGCAGGCTTTGGAGCCGGTTCTGTCACTTTGGTTTCTTTATCTTTTTTCTGTGTATCGGACATCTTATCCTCCCAGACTTTCATCTTTTTTTTCACAATTTACAAAGCGGGTATTTTGTCAAAGCTTTTATTATATTCCCCAGAATTTGAAGGAGCGCTGCAGCATCAAACCGTGGGTGACCTGCTCCTGCCGGGGTTCATATTTGAGGCTGTATGCCAGGCGGAATTGGTGGGGCAAATACCAACGCAGAGAGCTGTCGTGCGAAACAACGATCTCGGTTTGGTTTTGCAGGTTTGTGGCTTCCTGAAGCGTGAGGCTGTAATCCAGGAAAAACTTGCGTCCCAGATATTTACTGGCTCGGATGGAGAGGTTGTTCAGCAGGATGGACGAACTGAATTGGGAGATATTCCGCATGAAGTGGTTCATGTCGGTGTAGTCCGCCAGCTTGTTCGGGTCGGTGGAATATTCCATGAAAAGGTTTTGGATGAACCCGGCGCGCACGCTGAAATCGTCCAGTTTCAGCAGACGGCGGATGTTGTTTTCCAGCGGATAGAGGATGGGCGAAATGATGGATGTATTCAGGTTTTCGCTGATGAGGCTGAGGGCTTCGTCCTGCAAAAGGTTGCCCTGTTGGGTGGCGGAAAGCTGTTCGGAGCTGGCGTTGTAGCGCATTCTGCCCAGGATGCTGGCGGTGGAGCGGTCGTCCGGATTGTCGCTGTCCAGGCTGAAGCGCACACGCTTGAGGATGGATTCCTGCGGCTCATCCATGTCTGAATCCACCTTCAGGGTGATGAGGGTCCCATCCGCACTTTCGTGGGTGAGGGAGCCGTTGATCGTCACCACTTTCTGGCTGCCGGAGATGTTGAAATCAAGCTGTTCCATGGTGAATTTTGTGCCAAAGAAATCCATGTTTCCCTGCTCGGAGGTGAGGCTGGATTCCTGGGGCAGGAAGCGGTGGCCATCATAAAAGATGCGCATATAACCGCCCGGAAGCAGCAGGAAACTTGTGGGATAAGTGGCATATTTCACATTGTCTTGCGCGATCACAAGCAGATCCAGGGTGAAGGGCAGCGGCAGGGCTTCCTCATCCTTGACGGGAGCCTTGGCAAAGCTTCCGCGCAGGCTGTAGATCAGGTTCAAAAGGTTGCTGGTCTTGGGCGGATAAACGATGCTGGCATCGCTCACCAGGATTTCCGCCCAGATGTGCATGTCATCAAAAGGACCGTGGATGGTGGCATATTCCGCATCCTGTCCGCGCAAGACAGCTCTGGACTTGCTGCGCGGAGGGCTGATCTCCGGAACGTGGAGCAAAATGCCGGGTTCGTCAATTTTCACCAGCAGGGTGCCCAGATCCAGCATGCCGAGCTTGAAGTGGGAACCCGTATCCTCTTCAAAGCGGTTGTGGGCGGTTAAAACTCCGTTGCCCATCTGGGCGCTGATGGTGTTGAAAAAGACCTGGTTGTTCACGATGTCGGCGTCGATGGCGATGTTGCGAATATCCTCGGGCTGCTCATCCAAAACCAAGTATCCATCGCTGATCACCAGCTTTCCGCTCTGCACGGTGAGCTGCTCCTCCAAGGCCCGCAGGGAGATGGCCAGATTGGTCTTGCCGCTGGCGTTGCGCACATAGTCGTAATTGCTGTCCAGCCATTCAAATAGCAAGCCTTCCGCCTGCAAATCCAAGGTGTGTTCTCCGTCGAATACCTTGTTTGTGATCACATTGTAATCCAATGCGCCGGAGCCGGTTACGGTTCCGAACTGCTTGGTCTTCACATCCAGGGTTTCCACAATCAGCAGGTTGTCGGTTTGAGCCAGGGAAACCAAAACTTCATCGAAGCTTGCCAAGCCGGGGATATTGAGGTTGTTCGACATGAGGCGGGCATCGTAAGTGATGTTCCTCTGTGGGTTTAAGACGTCGTTTATCACAATTCCCACGTTGCCGGAAATCAAGCCTTCAGCCAAAGTGGATTCCATCAAGCCTGCCATATCCATATCGGTGGCAAGGGCGTTCAGGCGCAAGGTCCAGTTTTCCGCCAGGGCAGCATCTCCAGCAAGGGCAAGCAGTTGCGTGCTTTGATTTCTGATTCCGCCGCGGATATCCGTGTGTTGTGGATCCCCCTTCAGCGAAAGATTCGCCGAAAGAGGCCTCAAGCCCGGGATTTTGAGCTCCCTGACGCTGAAAACGGCGTCCAGAATTTCACTTTCACGGTTTGAATATTTGGCGGTGACGCTGGCTCCGTTGATCTCGGGAAGGTTCAGATCGGGGAAATAGCCGCTGATCTCCTCGGAATTGAGGTCGGTGAGCATGAGTTCAAATTCCAGGTCTTCGGGTTTGGCGAGGTCGAAGGTTCCCTTGGCGAGGTGCTGGTTGTTCAGTTTCAGCGAACTGATCTTCAGGGAGCGTTCTTTAAGCAGGGCAATCAGTTCCAGCGTCAGGGGCTGGTTGTTGAAACTGCCGGTGGGCACGTTCAAGCTGAGGCTTCCCTCTTCCTTGGCAAGGTCGTAGGCGCCGATCAGGTCGAGGTTGGCATTCACTTTCAAGCCCTTTTTCAGCTCCACTCCCAAAAGCCCTGAAAAAACCGTTTGTGAACCGCTCAGGAAGGCTGAAACTTCGCCGCTCAGGAAGGGATGATATTGATCAAGCGTCCTTTGCGGCCACGCCTGGGCAAGATCCAGATTTCGCAGGTCTGCATCCAGCAGATAGCTGCCGTCGCTGATGTCTCCGATCAGTTCCAGATCCGCACCCAAAGGCGAGGAAAGAGCCACGTCCAGATACAGGTTTTGTTTGGTTTCGGTGCTCAGGGGATAGAGGTTTGCATAGCCCTGAAGCGCGGTGAAATTCATGTCGTCCTTGGCAAAATCCAAGCTGAGGATCTGAGCGCGGATCTCGGGGATGGTCTCATAAAAATTCAGTTCCAAGTCTGCGGAAGCGGTGACCTTCATCTCCTGCGGAGCCAGGTTCACCGGACTGGTTTGCAGCCTTCCGGTCAGCTTTCGTTCCTTCACGGCAAAGATGCCATCCAGGCTCACACGCTGGTTTTCCCACACGGCGTTGCGAATGTCCAGATCCACGGAATCCGAATAGTAATTCGCCCGCAGGTCGATCTTTTTGATGTTTTGCCCTGAAACGCTGATCTGATCGGAAAAGGCAACGAGGTCCAGCTCGGGTTCCTCCAGGCTTCCCTGAAGCAAAAGCCCGGCATTCACGCTGCCAGCCATGCCGGAGCCAAGCATGCCCAAATCCAGCTTCAAGTCGAGTTGGCTGGGGTCAAACACCGGCTTCTGTGGAAGGCCACGGCCGCGGATTTCACCGCTGGCAGAACTGTTTCCCAGCGTGCTTTGCGCCAGAATTGCCTTGAAATTGCCGTTGCGGGTGTTGAAATCCAAGCGCTGAATGCGGAGCGGATATTGCCCCATAACGAACGCAGAAAGGTCTCTAAGGCTAAGCTCCGCAGTGAGTTCCAGTTCCGCATCCTTTTGCGCCTGAGAGAGCTTGGCGCTGAGGTCCAACAGCGCTGCCACATTGGTGAATTGAGGATGGCTCAGATATTCGGGCTTGTATCCGTGCAGATCGATGTTTGATGAGATGAGGTGCCCTTTGTCCAGCACGGCGTCGGCTTTCAGGGACGCTCCGCCGGCTCCCAATGCGGTCAGACTGGCGGTGGAAACCTTTGTGTTGATCACTTTCAGCTCGATATTGCGAAACTTTTCGGAAAACTCAAGGCTGCCTTCCCCGCCGATATTCAGAGGGATTTTGCCCTGCAGGCTCAGGCTGGAATTTGTCAGGCTCAGGTTGTTGAAAAAAGGCAGCAGATCGGGAAATTCGAACTTCTTTTTGGGCTTGGTGGGGTCTGGGATCAAGAGGTAATCGATGTCTGCACCGTCGATCTCCACGTGGTTTGCCAGGTTGCGAATCCTGAAGCCGGAAAAGATGAAGCGCAGCAGATTGTAGCGCACATGGGCGTCTTCCACCCTGAAATTCAGGGAGCTGTCTGCGGCGGCAAAACTTAGGTTTTGAGCATAGATCTGGCGGTCGCTGATGCTGAAGGAACCAATCTTAAAATCGCCCTTAAGTGCCTTTCCCACTTCACGTTCCGCGAGCTTTTTCACCCTGCCCTGCACGTCGAAGGCATACCAGGACACAAAAAACAGGGTGTTTATGCCCAGCAGGATGAGGATGAAGGTCAGAAAACGGCGGGAACGGCGCATGGGTGCCTCAGTAGAGCATTCCGTCCTTGAGTTCGTAGGTTTTCGGGCTCTGGCGGGCAAGCTCGCGGTCGTGGGTCACGATCACAAAAGTCTGCTCCAAATCACGGTTCAAGCGGAACATCAGTTCCCAGACCTCGGCGCTGTGGTGGGGGTCCAGGTTTCCGGTGGGTTCATCCGCCAGAACGATGCTGGGACGGTTGATCAAAGCACGCGCCAGGGCCACGCGCTGCTGCTCGCCTCCGCTGAGCTGGTTCGGATAGTGGTTTCCGCGCTCCTGCAGGTTCAAAAGCTCAAGCAGGGAATCCGCCTCCTTGAAAGCCTTGGCCTTGTTCTCACCGGCGATGAGCATGGGCAGAGCCACATTTTCGCGAGCGCAGAGATCTTCCAAAAGGTAGTGAAATTGAAACACGAAGCCGATGTCGCGATTGCGGATCTTGTGGGCGTTCACATGGCGGGAGGAAAGCTCTGCGGAATTGATGATCACCCGCCCGCTGTCGGGGTCGTCCAAAAGCCCCAAAATGTGGAGCAGCGTGCTTTTACCACAGCCGGATTTGCCTGTGATGCAAACCATTTCACCGCGCTGCACCTCCAGATTGGCGTTTATGAGCACGCGGATATCCTGACCTTTGTCTTGGTAGGTTTTGTGAAGTGAATATCCGGCAAGGCAGATCATTTTGACTCCTTTCAAGGATTGCGCAAAAGGTCGATCACGCGCATTCGGTTCACCCTGCGCAGAGGGATGCGAATGCAAAACCAGATGAGAAGCGAGGCGACCGCAAAGATGATGATTTGGTTCAAGGGGGAGGCGTAAATCTCAAGTTTATCAATGAAATAGACCTCGCCCTTGAGTTTGTAGATATTCTGGTTCGCAATGCCCCAGGAGATCAGCAGCCCAAAAAGCTGACCCAAGATCACCGAAGCCAGGCAAACCAGGGTAACCTGCCAGCCCAGAATGTGTTGCACGGTTTTGGAACTGGCGCCCAAAGCCTTGAGCACGGCAATTTCGGCACGCTTGTCCAGCATCAGGGTCAAAACCCCGCTGATCACGTTGATTCCGGCGATCAGCACCAGAAAGCTGAACACGATGAAGATCAGCCACTTCTGCATCCGAACGAGGCTCAAAAGGCTTGTGTTGATCACGGGCATGGCATAGGCGTCCTTGCCCAAAATGCTGTTGTATCTGTGAGCCAGACCCGGGGCTGAATCCGCATATTTATTGTGCAAACGCAGTTCCAAGCTGGAAAATCCGGACTCGATGCCAGAAAGGGCGCGCAGGTCTTCCAAGTCTCCGATCAAGAGGCTGCGGTCATACTCATAAAACCCGGAATTGTATATCCCGCTTACCGTTAGCGCACGTTGATTGGGATACATGCCCAGGGGGGTGATCATGTCCAATCTGGGAAAGGAGACGGTGACCGTGTCGCCCAATGCAAGCCCCAAATCCTGAGCCAGATAGTGACCCAGGATCACATTTCCGGGAGCAATTTCCGCGGAACCTTTCTTCACATATTTGGCAAAAATGTTTTCGTTGCCGTTTTCCCAGGAATATGCCTGCATCATGCCGCCGCGGGCTTTGTCCCCATTTTGAGCCAAAAGGCTGGAACTCAGCACGGGCACGGCGGAGCGGATCTCGGGTTGTTCGGATAGTTTTTTCAAGGCTTCATCGGCTTCGGAAGCGGTGAGCGGCTCCACTCCTGCGGAAACCACCCTGATGTGGGCAAATGAGTCCAACAGCACGGACTTGAGAGCGCGTTCATAGCCCTCAAAAAGGTTCAGCGCCGCAGACAGAATGCCCACGGAGATCACGATCCCCAAGATCATGAATAAAAAGCTGAAGCGCAGGAAGTTGCGCTTGGGATCGCTGACATAGCGCTGAAGAAAGAGCCGTTCAGCCGGATTCACCGGGCTCCTCCGGGCTCACATTCACGGTTTTTTCCACCGATACGGGCAAGCCGTCCAGCCTGCTGACCCGGTTCACGATCAGCTCGGAGATCAAACCCAGGGAAAGAAACTGCAGGCCTCCCAAAATGAGGGTGATGCCCAAAAAGAGGGGCAGGCGGTTCGAGATGGGAACGCCGTAAAACAGCTTCAACACAGCCATCCAGATCATGATGGCGCTTCCCAAAAGAGCGGAAACCAAGCCAATCCTGCCAAAAAGATAGAGCGGACTTTTCACATATTGGGTCACCATTTTCACCGTGAGCAGATCGAAAAAACCGCGGAGATAGCGCTCAAAGCCATATTTGGAGCGTCCGAACTGCCTTTTTCTGTGCTGAACCGGAATTTCGGTGATGCGATAGCCCAGCGAGTTTGCCAGAGCGGGGATGTAGCGGTGCATTTCGCCGTAGATGTTCAGCTCTTTCACCAGTTCGCCGCGATAGGCCTTGAAGCCGGAATTGTAATCGCGCAGCTTGAGCCTGAAGACCCGGCCCGTGACCCAGTTGAAAAACCGGGAGGGGATCACCTTGTGCAATGGGTCAAGGCGCTTTTGCTTCCAGCCGGAAACCAAGTCCCAACCTTCATCCAGCTTTGCCAAAAATTTCGGAATTTCCTGGGGATCGTCCTGAAGGTCTGCATCCAGGGTGACAACCACTTCGCCTTTGGCGAGCTTGAAACCGTGCTGCAAGGCGGCTGCCTTGCCAAAATTGCGCCGGAACTTGATGATCTTGATCCTGGGATCCTGCGCAGCCAGCGCTTCCATCACCTCAAAACTGCCATCCCTGCTGCCGTCGTCGATGAAAATGATCTCATAATCGTGTGAACCGCAGTTTTCCAAAATTTGCCCGGTCAGAAGCCGGATGGAATCAACTTCATTGAGCACGGGAATCACAAAGGACAGCAGCATAAAGGGCTCCAATTTAGATGAAAATGTTGAAAAGCGCCATCGCCACGGCCGACGCCAGGGGCATTTTGATATTGTCGTCCAAAGGCAGCGGGCTCAGTTCCGCCAAGCTTGCAGCCAATGCGCCCACCAATGCCAAAAGCGGATGCAAGCCAAAAACCAGGGCAAAAATGAAACAGGACACAAAGCAGGCAATGCTGCCTTCCAGGGATTTTCTGCCCTTGGAAATCTTGCGCTTGCCCAGATTCATGCCCACCATGGCGGCAAAGGTGTCGCCAATCGCCAAAAACGAAAGGGCGAAAAAGACCTGCCAGGGCGGGAAGAAAGCCACGCAGATCACAGATGCAAAAAGCAGATAGGTGGCGCCGGTGAAGTCGCGCAACTCATGACGCCTCAACACCAGGCCAAAAATCCACCAAAAGGTTTTTTTAAAGCTTTTTTGCCAAAACCGGTAAAACTCGATGATCAGCATGACAATGAACAGGATCAAAACTATGTAAAACATCTGTTTACGATTGAAATTCAAGATGTAGCGATAGCCAAAGGGGATCACCAGTGAACCCAAATGGATGCTCTTGCGCAGGCTTTCCTTGAAGCGCGCCATCCTCTTTTCCGGGAGATTTTTAATTCTTTCGTTCACTGGGAGATACAGCCAAAACCTTCACGAGACGCGGACCCTTCCAATGAAGCTGGATATCCACATCCTGATCCGGAGGCAAGCCGCGGCTGCCGTGGTCAAAAGAGAACAGCTTTTGCAGCTCTGCCAAGCATACATTTTTCACCAGAATGCGCGGTTCGGGGTTCTGCTGGCCAAAGGGCAAAAGCAGTTCCAAGCCGCTCCAGTTCACGGCGTTCAAACGCTCCAGCGGGAGGATCACATCCGGCTCGTCCTCCTTGGATTCCACAGGCTTCAGGTTTTCCGCCAGCCAAGCGTTGTAACACTCCAAAAAGGCGTCATAATTCTCCGGCTCCATGATGAACCCCGCCGCCTTCACATGACCGCCAAACTGCTTCAAATGATCTTTGCAGGCGCCAAAGGCTTCCACCATGTTAAACCCCTCTCCGCAGCGGCCTTCACACACGATCATGCCGTTGTGGTGACGCAGCAGGATGGTGGGAACCCCAAGTTTGCCCAAAATGTAGGTGGCGCCGGTTCCCAAAAGGTGATAGGGGATGAATTCCTCATCGTCAAAATAGATGAACGCCTGGCTGTTGAAGCCGCCGGCGATGCTGTCCAGATGGCTGAAAATGCGGCCAAGCTCGTTTTCCCACTTCTTTTGCTGGCTTTCCATGGATTGGAACAGCTCGGCTTTGGCGTCGCCCATCTGCAGCAAAAAGCGCATCGCAGTGTGCTGTCCGCCCTCTTCGCGTCCGTTTGCGATCAGGCGCGCCGTATATTGCATGAAGTTGAACACATCGGTGTCGCTCTCCACGCGGGAATAGTTTCTCAGCAAAAAGTCAACGCTGGGGTCTGCCAGTTCGTCCCAATGGCGGATCACGTGACGCACCAGAACGCGGTTCAATCCGGTCATGGGAACCTTGTCTGCGATTGACCCCACCGCCGTCCAAAAATATGAGGAAAGCGGAACCTGATGATCCAGAAGCTTTGCCAGATAGCGAATCACCATCAGGGTTACACCCACCCCCGCCAAAGCTTTGTAGGGATATTCACACTGCGGAAGCTGCGGATTCACAATGGCAAGGGCTTGGGGCAGCACTTCCGGGCGGATGAGATGGTGGTCTGTGATCACGGTGTCGCAGCCCAGTTCTTTCAGCTTTTGAACCCCTTCGGGGCTGGTGATGCCGTTATCCACCGTTATCACCAGGCTGTGTCCGCCGTTTTTAACGTATTCGATGAAACCGTCCTGTATGCCATGGGGCTCCAGATTGCGGTTGGGAATGTAATAGTTGTGCTTTTGATAGCCGCAGGAATTGAAAAACTGATACAGAATATAGGTGCTGGTGATGCCGTCGGGGTCGTCATGACCAAAGATCACGCTCGACTCATTTTCCCTCATCGCCCTGCTGATGCGTTCTGCAGCGCGTTCGATGTTTGCCAACAGTGCTTCGTCGGGCAAAACCTCCAAGCTGTCCCAAAGGCTGTCGGGGTCGATCCCCCTTTGGGTGCAAATCTGGCCCAAAAGACTGTTGGGATCTATGCTATGCTGTTCTTCTACCATGTTCCGGGATCTTCCTTTTGTGGAATTTCGCGCGGCGCGGTGCGATCCGGAGCCCTGGTGATGATATCAAATCCGGTGAACCCAAACATCAGCAGATATGTGTTGTCCATCAGCCCGTTTTCGCCAAGCTTTCCGCGGCGATTATATTGAAAACCCAGATCAATGCGGTTCACGTCGCTCATCAAAGGCAGGCTGAGCCCAAGGCTGAGGGAAAGTTCGTCGATGTCGGCTCCGCCGGCTTTGAAAGGCAGATGCCGCCAGGAAACTCCGCTGCGCATGGGCAGGCTCAAAATCCCCTTGCGGTCTTCGCTGCTGGCAGGCTCAAATGCCACGCCCAATCCGGCTTTCCAGCTATCCGTATATTGTTCTGCGTCCAAAGCCTTCCACGGCTCATAGTGAAAATCCGCCGCCACCTTGAATTCATGAAAAGGCAGAGCGGTGATGCCCAGTGAATAAACTCCCGGAATCCTGTGTTCATAAGGCAGCGGATCCTCGGTTTCGTGGATGCTGGAGCGCTGTTCCTCGCCTTTCAGCTTCACGCCCATGCTCCAATATGCTCCCACCGCCAGCTTTTCCTGACGCCGGATATAGCCCAGGGTGATACCGGGATTTTTGTAATCCCGAACCACTTCCTCCTCGGTGTTGAACGCTTCGAAGCCCGCTTCCTGCTTGAAGTTGCGGACCTCATGGCCAAAATAGAAATTTCCGCTCACGCCAAAGCTGTTGCGACCCAAAGCCAGGCTGTAAACCAAGTCTCCGCGGTAGATATAGCGGTCCATGGCATGTTTTTCCGTGATTTTCAGCGTGTCTCCCAGCAGGACTGTTTCAAACTCGCTCTGGTTGTTCACCACCCCGGAGGAATGTGAACTGAACTGAAACCCAAAGCGGTGCTGCTTCATCGGGATGCTCAGGCTGAAATAGGGAAAATCCAGCGAATTGTCGATATAGTTATACTTTGTGCCTGCTGCATCCTGCGAGCTGTAGTAGTTGTAACCCGGAATGAGCCCCGTGGAAAAAAGGCTGCGGTTGTTCAGGTTGTGCAAAGCGGGGTTGGCATAGCCTGAGTTCACTCTGAAAATGTCGCTGGAACCGGTATCCCCCATCCCCAGGCTATAGATATCCTTGCCATAGTAGCGGATGGGGTTTCCGTCGAACGAAAAAGCCGAATTGCCCGCCATCAGGGGAAGGCTGGCCACGATCAGCACGAATAGCATCAGTTTGGTTTTCAATTTATTACTTATCCTTTTTTTTGTCTTTGACGGTGGTTTTCTTGGATTTCTTTCCTTTGGAAGACTTTCCGCCCTTTTTGGATACGGGTTTAACCGGGTCCGGCGGAATGCGGAAAAAGCGATGGGCGTTGTTGAATGAGGTTTCCGCCACTTCCAAGGGCGTGATGCCTCGAATCTCTGCAATCTTTTCAGCCACCAAGTGCAGATACAGGGGGCTGTTGCGTTTGCCGCGGTGGGGATGCGGCGTCAGATATGGGCAGTCCGTTTCAATCATGAACTGCTCTGGCGGCATCATGCGGATCACGTCGTCCAAATTCGCATTCGGATAGGTGATGTTTCCCGTGAAAGAGATCATCCAGCCTTCATCCAAAACCTGCTGGGCAAAGATGATATCCCCGGAAAAACAGTGGAAAACCACATCCTTGGCCTCGGCTTCCTTCAGGATCTTGTAGCATTCCTGATGGGCTTCGCGGTTGTGCACCACAATGGGTTTGTCATAATCCACTGCCAGCAGGGCTTGATTTCGGAACACTTCGCGCTGAACATTGCGTGGGGAAAGGTTTCTGAAATAATCCAAGCCGATCTCCCCGATCGCCAAAACATTCTTTTCACGGGCGAGGCGCTTGATCAGTTCAGCGTCAAAATCTGTGGCGTCATGTGGATGAAACCCCGCCGTGGCAAAAATGTGCAGGTGTTTTTTTGCCAATTCCAGCGAATTGAGCGAGGTTTCCTTGTTGAAACCGATATTTATGATATATTCGATCCCGCTGTCAAAACATTTGTTTATCAACCGTTCCCGGTCTGCGTCAAACTCCGGCAGATCCAGGTGGGCATGCGTTTCAAATAGCTTCATTTTCTGCACTTTATCCCTATTTTGAATTTAAAACAAGAAAAACCAAGTGCCGAATTCTTGTCAATTGAAAAGACGTCTGGGAGGCAAACTAAAGCCAAATCTGATGCAAAACAGCAGCTTTTCCCATATTTCAGCCCCATCCCCAAAAGGCACCTGCTTATCAGTTTCCAAATATCCAAACCAAGCCGAAAACGATACGGGGATGAACACGCAAGCCACTGTCCCCTGGTTCGTTGACCCTGTTTTCAGTTTGCCCACAAGTGCTTAAATATCAAAGCTCCACAAGCCCGAATCCTGCCAATTGAACATCTCCAAAAATAGCCTTCATCATATTTATAAAGACCTCCCAAAATCATTGTCCCAAGAGTTTCGTATGAAAATTACACCCTCGTAAAACAATTTATTTGACGGATAGGGTTATCTTGATTATTATGTTTTAAAACTACCAAATTGAGGTTAATACAAATGAAAAACATCAGCAAAATAATCATTATTGCTCTTCTTATCACGGCATTCGCGCAAGCTGCTTTTGCCATTGAACACAGCGTTGGTCTGCGTCTCGGCGGAACTCTTCCCCTGAACGACTACAACAACAAAGACCACAACAACAAGACCCATCTCATGGGCGGACTTGGCTATGAAGCCTGGCTGAAAGAATGTGTCAGTGTCGGCATTTTCCCCTACTACACCAAACTTGAAGGCGAACTGAAAGCGGTGAAGTCCACAAAATATGAAGCCACCATCATTGGCGCTGAACTGCAGGCCCGCTATCGTCCCAACAAAGTTGCCGTGCTCAATTTTGACCAAGGTCCCCTGCACCGCATCGCTCCCTACGCTCAGCTTGGCTTGGGCGCAGCCTATGTGGATAACGCTGATGCCCTGGATGGCACAGTTGCTTTCATGGCCCCCACTGCCGGACTTGGTGTTTCTTTGATGAGCGTATGGAATGTGGATCTGGATCTTGGCGTGCAGCTCGACCACGTGCTCAGCGACAAAGTGGACAACAATGTCACCGGAAAATTCAACGACGCCCACCTGATGCCCTACGTTGGCCTCAGCTACACCTTTGGCAGAAAGAAAGCTGAAGAACCCGGCTACCGTGGTCCCCGCCGCAACATCATCAGCATGGTTGATGACTTCACCCTGGACGGCGTGCAGTTCGAATTTGGCAGCAACAAGCTGACCGCAAGCGCTCAGGAAGCCCTTGACGAAGTGATCGTCGAACTGAAAAAACACCCCGAGGTTAGACTGGAAATCCACGGCCACACCGACAACGTTGGCCAAGGCGACTACAACATCACCCTTTCCCAGGAACGCGCCATCGCCGTTAAAGACTACATGGTCTCCAAAGGCATCTCCAAAAGCCGTATCGAAACCATGGGCTTTGGCGACAGAAGACCCGTTGCCAGCAACGACACCGCCGAAGGCCGCGCTCTGAACCGTCGCATCGACTTCATCATCGTCAAGTAAGACGACGATCGTCACACTTTCATTTGAGGCTTCCCAACGGAGGCCTCTTTTTTTGTGCCCGCTTCCGCCCTGCAGCCCAGCTTGATAGTTGCGTCAATGATACCCGTAAGCCTCCCCAATTTTATTCAGGAGGTCTTTGGGAAGTGTTTAGCTTGTCTTTTGCTTGGAGCCAAGGAGGAAGCAGGGTTTTGCGGGTTCTTTCGCTGGGAAATGCAGATGGGAAAAAGCTCGCCTGAAAAAAAACCTTGACGTTTTAGCGCAGTTGCCATAAATTGCATATATCATTTTTAGATATAAAGGAGTGAACATGAAAAAGGTGATTTTTCTGCTGATGGCTTTTGCAATTGTTGCAGGAATCCTCGCTGCTCAAGAGCTTTCAATCATCTCTCCCACCCCAAAGCAAATCAAGATGAGATTTGCAGAGCGCGAATCATTTTTGGTGATGGGTCTGGAAACCAAGGGAAACATGGACCCCGGTGAATATGTGGACACATGGAAAAACTTTTTTGCCCTGAAGGACAAGCTCCCCGAAACTGTTGACAACTGCATCTATGGGCTCTACTATCCCGGTGAAAAGTTTGATCCCAATTCCATGCAAGGCCACAACTATCTGGTTGGAATGGAAGTGAAGAAAACCGTGGAACTGCCTGAGGGGCTGAAGCTTGTCAAGGCTCCCGGTGGATACTTCGCAGTGTTCGACCACGTTGGCTCGGTTAAAAACATCGGTGAAACCTACGAGTATATCTTTGGCGAATGGCTTGCCACTTCCGGAGAGGTTCCGCTTGGCTCGGAAATGTTTGAACGCTATGACGAGCGTTTCAAAGAAGAATCAGCAGCCTCCGTCATCGAAATCTGGGTGCCGGTCCACAAGATGGAAAAAATACCCACACCGGTTAAGAAACTGGTGCAAGAGCCGACCGTAGAGGAAACTCCCACAGAGCATTAAGCTGAACCCATAGTCTGGTTTTTATCCTTCAAAGCGTCAGAAATCGACGCCAAGGGACAGACCATTCATATTTTGCGCCGGGGCGAGATGAAGCCTCGGCGTATTTTTCAGGGTCAATTTCGCGCACAGGTAGCCGATCAAGGAGCCTGCCACCACGTCCGCAGCCCAGTGTTCATCCAGATAAACCCTGGAAAGTGAACTGAGCGTTGCCAAGCCGTAAACCGTTGGCGCCACCCATTTTTGCTCTGAATATTGGTCTGCCAAAACCGGGACCACGCTCCAGATGATGGCGCAGTGTCCCGAAGGAAAGGAATCGTTTTGCAGGGAAAAGGACTCATTGGTCCAAAATCCTGCGCCAATTTCCATGCCCGGCTGCGGTCTTTGGGTCGCCACCTTCAAAGCCTGGGTGGAAACCGAGCTTAACACCATGCTTTTCAGGCAGAGCAGCCCGGTGTCCATGGTCTTTTCCGAACCCGCCAGCCAACCGGCTCCAATCGTCAGCGCCGCAGCGGGATACAGATATTTGAATTCCGAAATCTCGCTTCCCACTTTCATGGGTATTTCCGCCCAATCCTGCCTGTGACTTTGAACCTGGGTTCTGATGGCAGGGTCGGCAAAATAGAGGCCGCCCACAGCCAAAACAGAGCCTCCGGCAGCCAGCCAATGCTTTGTGTGCCAGTCTGTTGGCGCCAGGCAGGCATCCTTCACGCTGAGCGGATAGGACAGCAGATAGCTGGGGAGATAGCCCTCACTCTCTGTGGCGGCAAGGGAGGACAAGCCCAAAATGAGCATGATGACTGCGATGCTAAGTTTCGTGTTCATGAATGCACCCAAAATGCTGCAGCGCAGTTTCGTCAAGGTTTCTTTCCCGGCTCCGGTTTTCAAGCTTTTGGCGCTTTTATCCGTCCGCTGGAAAATGCGGATGCCGGCATCGTTTTCACGGCAAGGCTTATGGCTAATATGGGATTGACAAAATACCCTCTTTTAAAAGACTGTCCCAAAAATCATCAGGGAAGTTAAATCGTTTAATGAGGAAGCACATAGTCTCCATTGTGGGACGTCCAAACGTGGGAAAATCCACGCTGTTCAACCGGCTTTGCAGAAAGCGTTCCGCCATTGTGGATGCCGTCGAAGGCATCACCCGCGACCGCAAATATGAGGATGTGGAATGGGGCGGGAAGGTTTTCAAGCTGGTTGATACCGGCGGCATCGTGTTCGACGGCGATGAAAGCCTGAACAAAATGATCCGCCATCAGGCTGTTTTAGCCATCGATGAATCGGATTTGATTCTGTTTTTGGTGGACGCCCAAACCGGCACCACCGATGTGGACAAAGAAATAGCCAAAATCCTTTATCCGCATAGAGATAAGGTGATGCTGGTGGCAAACAAGGCAGACAACGAAAAATTCGAGTGGGAGCTTTACGACTTTTTGCAGCTCGGTTTGGGCGACCCCTTTCCCATTTCCGCCCAACAGGGCAGAAACACCGGAAACTTCCTGGATGAACTGCTTTCCATGATCCCCGAAACCCAGTCTGCCTTTGAAAAAGAGGAACCCGAACACACCCGCATCGCGGTGGTGGGAAAGCCGAATGTGGGCAAATCCTCCATCGTGAACCTGATGCTGGGCAATGAAAAGCAGATTGTGACAGACATTCCCGGCACCACGCGCGACTCGGTGGACAGCCAGTTCCGCTACCATGGCAAGGACTACATTTTGGTGGACACCGCCGGCTTGCGCCGCAAGACCAAGGTTACCTATGGCGTTGAGTACTATAGCGTTATGCGCACCATTGAGGCTGTTGACCGCTCGGATGTGGTGGTATTGGTTTTGGCTGCCGATGAAGAGATTTCGGAACAGGACCAAAAAATCGCCTCCTATGCCAAGCGCCGCATGAAGGAAATCATGGTGGTGTTCAACAAATGGGACCTGGTGGAAAAGGATACCAAAACCACCGGCAAATTCATTGCCAATCTGCACGACAAGATGTCCTTTTTGCAGTATGCCCCGGTGCAGTTCATTTCCGCCAAAACGGGTCAGCGCATCAACCGGATCATGGAAACCATCGTGAAGATCGAAGAGGAAAGCGAGAAACGCATACCCACCAGCGAACTGAACCGCTTCATGGAAACCGTTGTGGACAGGCGTCCGCCCACCCACACCAGCGGCCGTCACGTCACCATCCACTATGTGACCCAGGCTGCAGTGAAGCCGCCCACCTTCGTTTTCTTTTGCAACAAGCCCGCTCTGGTGAGCGAAAACTATCGCCGCTACCTACACAACCGCATCCGTGAAATTTTTGGCTTTGAAGGAGTCAGTATCAAAATGATTTTCAAGGGAAAAAAGGAAGGGGAACCGGAAGAATGAGCATCGCCATTTTGTGGCCATTGATCTGTTTGGCGGCATACCTGATTGGCAGCATCCCTTTTGGCTTTCTGGCAGGTAAGCTCTTTCACAAGAAAGACATACGCTCCGGAGGCAGTGGAAATATCGGCGCCACAAACGCCCTCAGGCAATATGGCGTGAAAACCGGTGTGGCGGTCTTGATCCTGGATTTGGCAAAGGGTTTGGCAGTGGCGCTGCTTTTGAACAAAGTTGTGCCCGGCATAGCCTTGAAATTCAGCGGGGGGATTCCCACAGAGCGTTTTGTGTTCCAGCTTCCCGCCCTGATGGTGGTTTTGGGGCACATGTATCCTGTGTGGTTGAACTTCAAAGGCGGCAAGGGAGTCGCCACCGCGGCGGGGGTTTTCCTGATTTTGGCACCGATCCCTCTGTTTGTGGCGATGCTGGTTTTCCTGATCGTGACTGCTCTGAGCCGCTATGTATCCCTGGGTTCCATCTGTGCCGCCGCCTCGCTTTTCATTGCGGAATTTCTGTGGAACTCCTTCTTTCTGCGTGAACCGGAATTCCCTTGGCTGAGCCTGATCGTGGCTCTGCTGGTGATTCTGAAACACGATCAAAACATCCTGCGCCTGCTGGAAAAGCGGGAAAACCGCCTCAGCTTCAAGAAAAAGGATAAGTCCTGATGTGTGGAATCGTTGGAATTTTCGGAAACCCTGATGCAGCCCGGCTTGCGGCTTTGGGGATGTTTGCCCAGCAGCACCGGGGTCAGGAAAGCTGCGGCATGGTGGTCTGCGATGGCAGAGTTTTGCATTTGCACAAAGGGATGGGCTTGGTGAAGGAAGTGTTCAACGCCGAGGTTTTGGAAGAGCTGCCAGGCAGCCTTGCCATCGGACACGTTCGCTATCCCACCAAAGGCGCCGCAACGCCTTTCAACTCTCAGCCCCATCTGGTGGAAACCCTTTTTGGCCCGTCCTACGCTTTGGCAAGCAACGGCGACGTGGTGAATTACGACTCCGTGCGCGCCATGCTGGAAGCGGAAAACGTTTATTTCAAAAGCGATAACGACGGCGAACTGCTGGTGAAGTTCATCGCCTGGCGTTTGTCGTTGGGGGATGACCCCGTGCAGGCGATCCGGACCTTGATGCGCGACGTCAAGGGCGCCTATTCCAGCGTTTTCTGCACCAAAAGCGAGCTTTATCTTTTCCGTGATCCGCTTTCCATGCGTCCCATGGTTTGGGGCAGAACCGCTGACGGAACCGTGGTTGCCGGCTCGGAAAGCTGCGTTTTGGACATCCTGCAAGTGGGTGAAAGAAAAGAAGTTCCGGCTGCGGGCATCATTCGCATCAATTCCGGCGGCATTCAGATCATCGAGAACGATCCCCAGGATTATCGGACCTGTAAGCACAACAGCTACTGCGTGTTCGAGCATATCTATTTTTCCCGTCCGGACAGCTATCATTTCGGCGAAGACGTGTTCATGGTGCGCGAGCAGATCGGCGCCATGCTTGCGAAAGAGGATGCAGACCTTGAAGCCGATTGCGTGGTCCCTGTGCCAGACTCGGCAAATTTCATGGCGGTGGGTTATTCCAAAGCCAGCGGCGTTCCATTGTCGCTGGGCCTGATCCGTAACCACTATGTGGGCCGCACCTTTATCAAGCCGAAACAGACGGTTCGGGACGAAAGTGTTTTGCAAAAATTCAATCCCCTGCCAAACTTCTTTCAAGGCAAAAAAGTGGTCTTGCTGGACGATTCCATCGTGCGCGGCACCACCATCCGCAAGATCGTGAGATTGATCAAAGACGCCGGTGCCAAGGAAATACACCTGCGCGTGGGCTCGCCTCAGGTGCGTTTTCCCTGCTATTTTGGCATCGACACCCACAGCCCTGAAATGCTGGCGGCAAACCTGTATTCCCTGGAGGAATTCACCAAACACATCGGTGTGGACAGCCTGAAACACCTATCCCTGGAAAACCTTGCCAAGTGTGTGCACGAGCCCCTGGAATATTGCTACGCATGCTTCAACGGGGAATATCCCCTGGAGATAAGATGATCGCAAGCTTGCTTAATAGCTTCAAAGGAAAGAGAATCCTCATTTTGGGCGATGTGATGCTGGATCAATATGTGTGGGGCAAGGTGGAGCGGATTTCCGCCGAAGCTCCGGTGCCCGTTTTGGAAGCAAAAAATGAGGAACTGCGTTTGGGCGGAGCGGCAAACGTTGCCCTGAACATCCATTCCCTGGGCGGAACCCCGCTTTTGGTGGGCGTCACCGGAACCGACCAAGCCGGAACGAACCTGGCTGAACTTCTGGAAAAAAACGGGATTTCCAGCGCGGGACTTGTTTCCGACCCGGACCGGGGAACCACACGCAAAAAGAGGATTGGCGCTGCGAACCAGCAGATTGTGCGCATTGACTATGAAAACCGGGACGACCTCAGCGATCCCATCCGCGCCGAAGTGCTGAACAAGACGCTGCAACAACTTCCAAACTGCGATGCCCTCATTTTTCAGGATTATGAAAAAGGCCTGCTTTCCGAGCCATTGATTCGGGAAGCGCTGCAAGCAGCAAGGGAACACAAAATCCCCGTGGCGGTGGACCCGAAGCTCAAGAACTTCCCAGCCTATGCGGGAGTGGACATTTTCAAGCCCAACTACCAAGAATTTCAAGCAATAAGAGCAACGATATTCGACAGTGATGAAGACTTTTTCCGTTCCGCCGTAGCCCTGCGGGAAGAGTTGAATTTTAAAAACCTGATTGTGACCCGCAGCAGCCTGGGCATGTATATTTTCAACGGCGAAAAAGAGCCCAGACGCATACCCACCATGGCGCGTGAGGTCTTTGACCCTTCCGGAGCGGGCGACACCGTGATTTCGGCTCTCACCCTGGCCTGGACCTGCGGAGCCAATATCGATGTGGCGGCGGAACTGGCAAATCACGCTGCCGGAGTGGTTTGCGGAATCAAGGGAACCGCCAGCGTGACCCCTCAACAAGTTTTGGCAAGCTATCGTGATCAAAAATAAGATCAAAACCTGGGATGAAGCAGCTATTCTGGCTTCCCAGCTTCAGGCTCGGGGCGGCAGGGTGGTTTTCACCAATGGCTGTTTCGACCTGATTCACGCCGGTCACGTGCAATATTTGGAGCAGGCAAAAGCCCTGGGCGATGTATTGATCGTAGGCTTGAACAGCGATGCCAGCGTGCGTGGATTGAAAGGAAACACCCGCCCCCTCGTGAACGAGGAAGAGCGCGCCATGGTGCTTGCCGCCTTGGAAAGCGTGGATGCCGTGCTGATTTTCCCGCAGGAAACGCCCTTGGAACTGATCCGGAAGCTTCGCCCCGATGTTTTGGTGAAGGGCGGAGACTGGAAAGTGGAGCAGATTGTTGGCGCCGACATCGTTTTGGCAGACGGCGGCATGGTGAAAAGCCTGCCCTTCAGGGAAGGGATTTCCACTACCGAGCTGCTCCGCCGCGCCGCTATTTTGGCAAAAGAGGAAGAGAAATGAGCGAAGAAAAACACCGGGAAACCGCAGTGGAAGACGTTGGCACGGTGGTTTGGGCGGAAGGTTCGCAGGTGCGGGTGGAGCTTGTGCGCGGAGCCGGCTGTAAATCCTGTTCCATGCGGGGAATGTGTTTTGGACGCAACACCCCGGCGGTGTTCGAGCTGGAAACCGATTTGGAACTGGCTGTGGGAGACAGGGTTCAGCTGGAAATTGCCCCTTCCACGCGGGTGCTGTCTTCGCTTTTGGTTTTCGGTTTGCCCATGCTCACGCTGTTTGTGGCGTTCATTTTGGCTTCCCGCTGGCTGGTGGAAATTGCCGCCATCGGCGTTGCTTTTGCCGCCACAGCGCTTAGTTTTTTGATGATGAGACTGATGGATAAATGTTTTGGCAACCGCCTGCAGGTGCGAATAGGGAGAAAAATAGATGATCATCCGGCTGAATGAAATGGTTTTTTATGGCTACCACGGGGTTCACGATGAAGAGCGAACCCTTGGCCAGCGCTTTATTGTGAGCTTGGAAATGTGTACCGACCCGGCTTCCGACAGCAGTATCAGCAATTTGGATGACACCGTGGACTACACCAAGGTTTACGACGAGATTCGCGAAATCATGGAAACCCACCAGTTCCAGCTCCTGGAAGTGTGTGCCAACCTCGTGGCAGACAAGCTTTTGGCAGACTTCCCCCTCATTCAGCAGCTAAATTTGCGCATCCAAAAACCTTCCGTGCCCATTCGCGGCATTTTGCGCAGCGTGGAAGTGGAAGTTCAAAGGAGCCGTGAATGACGGCTTGGCTCAGCCTGGGCTCGAACCTGCAGGATCCCGGGTTCCAAGTGCAAAACGCATTGCGGCATTTGGAAGCCTATCCCGGCATCCGCGTTTTGAGAAAATCCTCCCTGATGCGCAGCAAGGCATACGGGAAGGAAGACCAGCCTGATTTTTTTAACCAGATGGTGGAAATAGATACGGAATATGAGCCCAATGAACTGCTGGAGAGGATGTTGGAATTGGAAGCAAAGCTGGGTAGAGTGCGCGAAGAACGCTGGGGACCCAGAGTGATCGACATCGATATTTTGCTCTATGGAAGCTTGGAAATTCAGAGCCCCAGCCTCACGCTTCCGCATCCGGATTTTCACCGGCGTTGCTTTGTTTTGGAATTGCTATCTGAAGTGGAGCCTGAGCTTTGGCATCCTGTTTTGAACAAAACCGTGTCCCAGCTTTTGGATGAATTGAACTGCTTAAAGGAAGCTCAATGAACATACTTACAGCCATAATCCTGGCTGCCGGAAAGGGCACCAGAATGAACTCGAACCGCGCCAAAGTGCTTTTCCCCATTGCGGGCAAAGCCATGGTGCAGCGCGTGGTGGAAAGCGCCTTCAAGGCTGGCTGTGAAAGCCTTTGCGTGGTGGTTGGTCACCAAAAGGAGAGCGTGGTTTCCCTTTTGGAAGGCGACCCCAGAATCTCTTTTGCCGAGCAGGCTCAGCAGCTTGGCACCGGGCACGCCGTGATGATGGCGCAGCCTTACTTTCAGGAGCCAGAGCAGGATGTGCTGGTGCTCAGTGGCGACGTTCCTCTGCTCAGCCCGCAAACCCTGCAAAGAATGCACCGTGAACACCTTGAAAACGGCTTTTCCTGCACCGTGCTCACCGCCTTTTTGGACGACCCCGGCAGGTATGGACGCATCCTGCGCGAACCTGATGGTCAAATCAGCGGGATTGTGGAATTCAAGGATGCCACAGCCGAGCAGCTTGCCATAAAGGAATGGAACACAGGGATTTACTGCTTCAATTCCACAGAGCTCTTTGCCGCGCTGACGCAGGTTTCAAACTCCAACAACCAGCAGGAATACTACCTCACCGACGTGCTTTCCATCCTGCGTTCACAGGGCAAAAAAGTGGGCGGAGTGGTGCTGGAAAACCTGGTGGAAGCCTCCGGCGTGAATTCGCAGGAACAGCTTGCCGAACTGGAAGACCAGTTTGTGGACTGTATCCGCAGGCAGTGGCTCAACAGCGGCGTGATGATCCACAACCCCAAAACCGTTTTCATCGGCGAAGACGTGAGCCTGGAAGCCGACGTGGAAATCTGCCAAAACTGCGTGATCAAAGGCAAAACCCAGATCAAAGCCGGCAGCAAAGTGGGTCCCGGCTGCATCATTGAAAACAGCCTCCTGGGTGAAAACTGCACCCTCAAAGGCCACAATATCTTACAAAATGCAAAGCTGCCGGAAGGAAGCGTTTTGCCCTTCAGCGCTCAAGCCATCGAAGGTGAAACCCCGTGACGGACAAATATCTCTATTCCCCCTGGCGCATCGACTACATCGAAAGCGAAAAGCCCGGCGACTGCGTGCTCTGCCGTTTTCGCCAAAGCGACCGGGATTGGGAAAACCTGATCGTCCACCGCGGCGAACACTGCTATGTGATGCTGAACCGCTATCCCTACAACAACGGCCACATCATGCTGGTGCCCTATCTCCACGTGAAAAGCCTGGCGGAACTGCCCTCAGAAGTGATGGCGGAACTGGCTCAAAAGCTCCAGCTTTGCGAAAGGGTTTTGAACCATGCCTACGCCTGCGAAGGGATGAATATCGGCATCAACCTCGGCCGCGCCGCCGGAGCGGGGATCGACGAACACCTCCACATCCATCTGGTGCCGCGCTGGAACGGAGATTGCAACTTCATGAGCGCAGTTGGCGGAAAACGTGTGATTCCCGAAGCCTTTGAACTTAGTTTTGAGCGCCTCAGCAAAGCCTTTGACAGCCTGAAGGAACCCGGTCGGTGAGCAAAGCAAAAAAGCCCAGAACCAAAAAAAAACGGACCAAGCGCACCGTCCTTTGGGTTTTGGTGGCGCTGTTATCAGCGGTTTTGCTGGGCTTGATCCTCATTCACTTTTTCGGCCTTCCCGCCGCGGCTTTGCCGGATGAGGAAAGCAGCCTTCCCGCCCTGAAGGTGATTGTGAAAAATGGCTGCGGAGTGGAAAACCTCGCCGCCGAATATGTGGAATTTATCAAAGATAAAAACATAGACGTGGTGGAAATCGGCTCGACGCCCAAACCCATCTACAACAAAAGCATCATAGAAGTGAAAACCAACGACCCCAAGGACTTGGCCCGCCTGCAAAAAATGACCGGCATCAAGCGCCATGCCCTGGCTGTGGACGAGGATTCACCCGTGCCGTTCTTCATTATTCTGGGTGAAGATTTCACCACTTTCATGAAACCCTGAACCAAGGAGAAAAACTTGCAAAAAACCGAAAAGCTTGAAGCCCTGCTGAACTGGCTGGCTGAAAAACAAGCCGACAACATAAAGGTTTACGACGTATCCGAAAACAGCGCCTACACCGACTTCATCGTGGTGTGTGAAGGCAGCGCCGACCTGCACAACAAAGCCATCGCAAACCACCTCCTGGACATGGCAAAGGAAGCAAAATACCGCATCCTGGGCAAATCCGGAATGGAATATGGTCTGTGGATACTTTTGGACATCGGGGATGTGGTGATCCACATTTTCCTGCCCGAAAAAAGAGAATTTTACCAGATTGACCGGCTGTTTGCCGATTTGGCAGCAAATAAAAACAAAGAGAATAACGATGATAAAGCGACTCCTGCATAATCATATCAGCGAAGTTTTGAGCGCCCTGGAGCTTTCTGGCGAGCGTGATTTCACCGTGGAAGTGCCGAACAATCCCGAACACGGGGACTATTCCACAAACGCCGCCATGGTCCTGGCAAAGCAAAACAAGATCGCACCCAGAAAGCTGGCTGAAACCCTCGTGAAAGAGCTGCGTAAAAACAAGTTTTACAAAGCGGTGGAGATTGCCGGACCCGGCTTCATAAACTTCAAGATCGCCCCCTCGCTTTACCACAAAATTCTGTTCGACATCCGCGATTTGGGAGAGGATTTTGGTCAATCCGACTATGGCCAGGGCGAAAAAGTGCTCATCGAATTTGTGAGCGCAAACCCCACTGGGCCTCTGAACATCGTGAGCGCACGTGCCGCCGCTTTTGGAGACACCCTCTACCGCGTGATGAAAAAGGTCGGCTTCGAGCCCGACCGTGAGTTTTATGTGAACGACGCCGGAAACCAGGTCGATATCCTTGCGGAAAGCCTTGAGCTCCGCCTGCGCGAGATCCACGGCGAAAACATCGGCGAATTTCCCTTTGAAGCCTACCACGGCGAATATGTGAGACAGCTTGCCCACAAGCTCAACGCCACCGACGGCGTCCGCATTTTCATGCTTCCCGAAAAGGAACGCACCGACCGCATGAAGGAATTTGCCCTGAGCGAACTCCTTGAAATGCAGCGCATGAGCATGGAGCGCTTCGACGTCCAGTTCGAAAACTGGGTTTCCGAAAAAGCCCTGCGCCAGGAAGGCGTGGTGGAAGAGGTTTTGAGCTATCTCACCGAAGCGAACTGCACCTATGAAAAGGAGGAAGCCATCTGGTTTTCATCCTCCGAATTTGGCGACGACAAAGACCGCGTGCTGATGAAAAGCGACGGCTCCATCACCTATTTTGTGCCCGACCTCGCCTACCATCTCACCAAAATCCAACGCGGCTACACCCAGCTCATCGACGTTTTTGGACCCGACCACCATGGCTATGTGCCCCGCCTCCGTGCGGCGTTCCGCGCTTTGAAATATGACGACGACATCCTGGAAGTGATTTTCCTGCAACAGGTTAACCTCTTTGAAAGCGGCGAACGGGTGAAGATGAGCAAACGAGCCGGAAAAATCGTCACCATGGACGACCTCATCGACGAAGTGGGCAAAGACGCCGCACGCTATTTTTTCATTGCCCGCAAAGCCAACGCCCACTTGAACTTCGACCTTGAGCTTGCCCTACAGAAAAACAACGAAAACCCCGTTTACTACTGCCAATATGCCCACGCCCGCATCTGTTCTATCCTGAAAAGAGCGCGCAAGGACAAGCTTTACCCCCGCAGCTTCAAAAAGGAACTGGGGCAAAAGCTCACCAAGCCGGAAGAGCTGGCGCTCATCCACAAAATGACCGACCTGCCCGGTCTCCTCGAACTGATCGCTGAACACCGCGAACCGCATCGCCTGCCCACCTACACCGAGGAGCTTTGCAGCCTTTTCCACCGTTTCTACAACAAATATCAGGTGGTGAACCCCAAATACAAGGAACTTTCCCAAGCCAGGCTGCTGCTCATCGAAGTGGTGAAAGACGTTCTGGCAGGCTGCCTTGACCTGATGGGCATCAGCGCCCCGGAAAAAATGTAAATGCAAACTGACCCGCAAATCCGCCCCATGCGTGAAAGCGACTTCAGCGAAGTCTTGCGGATTGAACGTGAGGTTTTTGCCGACCCCTGGCCTTTGGAAGCTTTCAACATCCTGCCCCAGGAGCGTTCCTGGGTGCTCTGCCTCGATGGGATCCTGCGTGGCTACATCATGTTCCACCTGATTTTGGACGAAGCCATCATCCTGAATTTTGCCATCGATGCAGACTTTTGGCGCCAGGGCTTGGGCGAGCTGCTATTGCAGCATTCCCTCAAAACCCTGCTGGCGGAAGGGGCAAGCAAGATCTTTTTGGAAGTGCGCGAATCGAACCTCGCCGCTCAAAAACTATATGAAAAACACGGTTTTATAAACCTCGGCGTGCGCAGGGACTACTACAAAAATCCCAGCGAAGACGCCATTGTCATGGTAAGGTATGAACATGGACACACACATGCTGGACTATGATTTTCTGGTCTTGGGCAGCGGCATCGCCGGGCTCATCTACGCTCTGCAGGTTTCCCGCCTGGGACGCGTGGCTGTGGTCACCAAAAAGAAAATGGCAGACTGCAACACAGACTATGCCCAGGGCGGCATCGCAGCCGTTTTGGACGCCGGAGATTCCTTTGTGGAACACTGTGAAGACACCTTCAAAGCCGGCGCCGAACTGGGAAAAAAGGACGTCATCTGCCAGATCATCACCGAAGGCCCCAAGCTCATCCAATATCTGATTGACCTTGGGACAGACTTCACCCTGCGCGACGACAGCTACGACAACCGCCTGGAAAACCTCTCCCTCACCCTGGAAGGCGGCCACACCCATCGCCGCGTGGCCTATGCTGCCGATTCCACCGGCCACCAGATCATGGAAGCCCTCATCCGCAGCTGCCAAAACGACCCCAATATCGACATCTACGAAAACAGCATCGCCATCGACCTCATCACCCAGCACCACGTGGTTCAAACCAAGGGCTTTGTGCCCGGAATTTCCTGCTGGGGCGCCTATGTGCTGGAAGGTTCCTCAAACGAAGTGCGGATCTTCCGCGCCAAAAAAACCATGCTTGCCACCGGAGGCGCCTCCCGGGTTTATGCACACAACACAAATCCGGACGTGGCGACCGGAGACGGCATGGCCATGGCACGCCTCGCCGGAGGCCGCCTGGCAAACATGGAATTTGTCCAGTTTCATCCCACCGCTTTTTGGTGCGCCGAAGGCAAAACCTTCCTGATCAGCGAAGCCGTCCGCGGCGAAGGCGCCGTCCTCAAACTGCAGGATGGCACGGCTTTCATGAAAAACTACCATCCGCAGGCGAACCTCGCTCCGCGCGACATCATTTCCCGCGCCATCGACACCGAGCTCAAACGCCGCGGCGAAAAGTTTTGCTGGCTGGACGCCTCCACCATTCCCCACGACAAGCTTCGTTCCCACTTTCCCTATATCGACCGCCGCCTCAAAGAACGCGGCATCGACTTCACGCGCGACCCCATCCCCGTGGCTCCCGCTGCCCACTACTTCTGCGGCGGAGTGCTTGCCACCATCGACGGCATCACAGACATCCACAACCTCTTTGCCGCCGGGGAAGTGGCCTGCACGGGGCTTCACGGCGCGAACCGTCTGGCTTCAAACTCACTTTTGGAAGCCCTGGTCACCGGCTGGCGAGCCGGAAATCATCCTTCAAACCAGGAAGCGGTCAGCTTTCCCGAAATTCCACCCTGGAAGCAGATGCAGGATTTCAACGAAAACGAGTGGGTGGTGATTTCCCACAACCGCGAGATCATCGGCACCATCATGGACGGCTATGTGGGCATCCGCCGTTCCCGCCGCCTCTTGAAATATGCCCTGTCGCGCATGGAAAACATCTATAACGAAGTGAACAATTTCTACCAGCACAACGCAGTCCGGCGCGAAGTGGTGGAAACCCGAAACCTCGCCATCATCGCCATTGCCGTGATCCGCAGCGCCCTGATGAGAAGGGAAAGCCGCGGTGCCCATTTCCTGATCGACGTTCCCCAGCCCGACGACGAGCACTACAAAAGTGACACCATCATCTAAGGCACTGCCATGAAAGGACTTTTCATCACTTTTGAAGGAATTGACGGAAGCGGGAAATCCACCCAGATGGACCTGCTTGCCGATCGCTTGGCAGAGCTGGGCGTCCCCGTTTTGCAAACCCGTGAACCCGGCGGTCCGCCAATCGCCGAAGCCATTCGCCACCTGCTTTTGGACACCGCAAACAGCGCCATGCTGCCCCGCACCGAGCTGCTGCTCTATTGCGCCAGCCGGGCTCAACACACCGGAGAATGGATCTTGCCCGCCCTGGCCGCCGGCAAGACAGTGCTTTGCGACCGCTATTTCGATTCCACCTTCGCCTATCAGGGTGCCGCCCGCTCGCTGGATATACAGCAGATCCTAATCCTCACCGAGTTTGCCACCTTCAACACCGTGCCAGACCTCACTTTTCTTTTGGACATCCCCGTCTCGGATGGCATGGCAAGGATCAAAAAAAGAAACCTTGACCGCCTCGAACTGGAACACAACGATTTTCGCGAACTGGTGAGAGCAGAATATCTGAACCTTGCCAAACAGAACCCGAAACGTTTCGTGGTCTTGGATGCGAGCCTTTCCCCCGCCGCCATCCACACCCAGATCATACAAACAGTTTTAACCCGCTTAGGAGTATCAAGTGATTAAAAACAAGCAAAAAACCGCTCTGCTGACCATCGCCGCCGTCTGGATTCTAACGGCGCTGATGCTTTTCACCGCCACCGGAGTCTTTGCCCAAAACCAAGGCAGCGGCACCGACCTCTATTCCCAGCTCGGTCTTTTCAGCGAAGTGCTCACCAAGCTCAAACAAGGCTATGTGACCGAACTCAGCGATGAAGAGCTCATCAAGGCCGCCATCATCGGCATGCTCGGCTCCACCGACCCCCACACAAACTTTTTCACCAAATCCGAATATGAGGAATTCACCACCTCCACCAAAGGCTCCTTCGGCGGTTTGGGCATCCATATCGACAAGATCGGCGACTACGTAACCGTCATTTCGCCCATCGAAGGAACCCCCGCATACAGAATGGGCATCACCGCCGGAGACAAAATCATCCGCGTGAACGACAAAAGCGTCGTGGGCATGAGCACGGACGAAGCCATCAAATATATGCGCGGAGACGTGGGAACCACCGTCATCATCACCATCAGCCGTCCCGGCGTATCCAAGCCCTTGGAATTCAAGATCGTGCGCGAAACCATCAAGATCAAAAGCGTGCCCTACAGCTTCAAGATGGACAACGGAGCGGGCTATCTGCGCATCAGCCAGTTCAATGAGAACACCGTGCAGGAGCTTCGCGCCGCCCTGACCGGCTTGGAACAGCAAGGCATCACCGGCCTGATCATCGACCTGCGTTCAAACCCCGGCGGCCTGCTGGACCAGGCTGTGGACACCGTGAACGAATTCATCGGCCAAAACAAGCTGGTGGTGGAAACCAAGGGCAGAATGGCAAACGCAAACCGCCAATATCTCACTCGCTACAGCACCAAGATGAGAAACTATCCCATCATCGTGATGGTGAACGAAGCCAGCGCCAGCGCCTCCGAAATCTTTGCCGGCTCGCTGCAGGACTGGGATAAAGGCCTCGTGATGGGAAAGACCACCTTCGGCAAAGGCAGCGTTCAGCAGCTGCTTCCCCTCATGAACGGAAACGGCATCAAGATCACCACCGCCTACTATTACATCAAATCCGGACGCTGCATCCACAAAAAGAGCAACGACAAAATCCTCCTGGGCAAGGAAGTGAACGAAACCGACATCAACGCCGAGGAAGAGCTGAACCTCAAGCAGGTTTACCACACCGTGAAAAACCGTGAGGTTTACGGCGGTGGCGGCATCACCCCGGATATCGAGGCGGACAGCGACAGGCTCACAAACTTTGCCGTGGAACTTCGCCGCAAAAACGCCTTTTTCAACTTCGCCGTGGACTATATGGTGGAACACGACCACAAGCTGGACAAAAACATCGTGGTGGGTCCCGAGCTCTTCAACCGCTTCCTTTCCTACGCCACTTCGCGCGACATCAAATATACCCAGGCAGACGTGGACAGCACAGACACCTACATCCGCACCATGATCAAAAGCGAGCTTTTGCGCTCCGTCCATGGAGACCTGGAAGCCTACAAAGCCACCATCGAACTGGACACACAGCTCCAACAGGCGGTCGCCCTGCTGAGTCGCTTCAAAACCATGGACGAGCTTTTCGCCCATGCCGCGTCTCTGAACAAGAAAAAATGAAGGTTTCCTCCGGCAAACAAGTATGAATTTGCGGAGTTACATAAAATACAAAAATCTCGGCTCGCCCCGGCTCAACCCAGTTGTTGAAGCCCGGGCCTTGCCGTTTTCAAGATCAACACCATTTGAAAAGGAGTATGGTAAAATGAAAAACACCTTGATCATTCTGGCTTTACTCGCCATCGCTTGCGGTCTTTTTGCCCATCCTGCAGACGAAATCTACGCCTCCTACAAAGCCGCCTCCCAAACCTTGGAAATCTCTTTCGACCACAAGGTGAAAGACTCCAAGGAACACTATATCGACCACGTGGAGATCAGTCTGAACGGAAAAACCATCATCACCCAAACCGCCCGCACCCAAAACGACAACACCGGCGGCTCCTTCATCTACAAGATTCCCAACCTCCAAAAAAATGACAAACTGGAAATCACCCTCACCTGCAACAAAGGCGGGAAAAAATCCACCGTCATGGCTTTGAAATAAGGCCCTGAATTCAAGTTCTTATGCCGGTCCCCGTGGCCGGCTTTTTTTGTTTTCACAAGCTTGTAACGTTTTGGCGTTTTAGCGTTGTAACGGTTTAGCGATTTGAAGTTTCAGGGCTGGGGGACACGAAAACCTGTTACAATCACGCCCAAACCCGCGCCATCCCGTCAATTCGAGCGTAGCGAAAAATCCAATTCTGTCCTTGTTCATAAACCTATCACCGTCCGCCGACCTTGTTCCTTCAATATGCAAAGCCAGTCCACTCTTCCCCTTCACCCTTGAATCTCCCAAACTAATTACCTGTCTGTTACTCGTGGAATACCCGCCTTTTTCTGGGGTGCCCCATGACGACGGATATTGGACAAAATCTGAGCACATCAAGAAAGCCTCCAGCATTTTCTTTCTCCTTATATTATTAAAAGACGTTTTATAAGCGAGCAAAACGTTCCCAATATTTTCAGGGGGACTTCATAATGATTAATCTGCGGAATCTGAGAAATCTGCGTGCCAAAAAAATGGCGGGACCGAAATCCCGCCATGTTCAGATTATTTTCGCCTTTTAGTGGGCGGTGTGTTTTTCAGTGACTTGCTCGACCACCTGGCCATCGCTCACAGAGCGTTTGAAATAGTAGGTGTGGAGCAGTTTGAGCGCCAGGGGTGACAAAGGTTCGCCCAGAAAGCGTTCATAGATTTTGACGACTTCGGGGTTTTTGTGGGATTGGCGCACGGGCAGGCTGCGGTCTTCTTCATAGAGCGAAAGACCACGGCGGGCGCGGGAAGCGATGTCGTTTCCATAGGGCTGTCCGCCGCCGCCAACGCAGCCACCGGGGCATGCCATGATCTCGATGAAGTGCCAGGGAGATTCTCCTGTGGTGGCAAGGCTTTCGCGCACGCGGTCCATCACGATGCGGGCATTGCTGAGGCCGTGGGCAACGGCAACGCGCACTTCGCCAAAGCCGGGAACTTCGATGGCAGCTTCCTTCACGCCTTGAAGGCCGCGAACGGCTTCGATGTCCAGGTGTTGCAGTTCTTCACCGGTCACCAGGAAATAGGCGGAACGGATGGCGGCTTCCATCACACCGCCGGTGGCACCAAAGATGGTTCCGGCGCCGGAGTAGAAGCTCATGCCTTCGTCGGGTTCTTCCTCGGGCAGGTTGGCAAAGTCGATGCCGGCTTCCTTGATCATGCGGATGAGCTCGCGGGTGGTGAGCACATAGTCCGTATCCTGGAATCCTGAGTCACGCAGTTCGGGACGGCGCGCTTCGAATTTCTTTGCCGTGCAGGGCATGATCGCCACAGAGACGATTTTGGCGGGGTCGATGTTGTTTTCCTGCGCATAATAGGTTTTGGAAAGCACGCCGAACATGCTCATGGGCGATTTTGCAGTGGAAACGCAATCCGCAAGGTCGGGATAGTAGGTTTCCATGAATTTGATCCAGCCCGGTGAGCAGGACGTGATGAGCGGGCGTTTTTCGCCGGCTTTAAGCTTTGCCACACACTCTGTTCCCTCTTCCAGGATGGTGAGGTCGGCGGTGAAGTTTGTGTCCATCACGCTGTCGAACCCGATTTTGCGCAGGGCGGCATACATTTTCTTGGGGGTGACGGCGCCCAGGGGAAGTCCGAAGTCTTCACCCAGGGAAACGCGGACGGAAGGAGCTTCCTGCACGATGACGTGCTTGTCCGGGTCGAGGATGGCATCCCAAACCAGGTCGATCTCACCGCGTTCGCGCAGAGCGCCGGTGGGACAATAGACGGTGCACTGTCCGCAGTTCACGCAGGGGCTGTTTGCCATGCCCATGCCGAAGGGGGTGTCCACATGGGAGCCGATTCCGCGGTCGGTCATGGTGATGGCAAAAACGGTCTGCACTTCGTTGCAAACGGTGATGCAGCGACCGCAGGAGATGCATTTATTCACGTCGCGGATGATGGAAAGTGAGCTTTCGTCCACAGGCTGGCGGTCCAGGATGGTGGGCAGGGATTCGGGATCCACGCCCAGGTTGTTTGCCAGAATCTGGAGTTCACACTTGTTGTTTGCCACGCAGGTGGGGCAGGTCACATCGTGGTTTGAAAGGATCATTTCGACCAGGGTTTTACGGTAGGAACGCAGTTTTTTGCTGTTTGTGGTAATCTTCATCCCTTCGTTCACGGGGGTGCAGCAGGCTCTTTTGGGAGCCGGTGTGCCTTCGATTTCCACAACGCAGACGCCGCAGTTTGCAGTTGGCGGCAAATCGGGATGGTAGCAGAGCCTGGGAATGTAAACCCCGTGTTTGTCGGCGGCTTCGATGATGGTCATGGAGTCCGGAACTTCCAGATGCTGGCCATCGATCCAGATATTTACAGTTTTAGCCATTTCTAAACCTCTTTATCTTACTTATTTGTTATCGCGATGAATTCGTCACGGAAGTATTCAACGGCGGAACGGATGACCATAACAGGGGACTGTCCCAGCGCGCAGAAGCTTGTGGCAAACATGGTTTCGGCGATGGTGAGCATGAGCTCGACATCGTCCATACTGCCATTTCCTTTTTTGATCTTGGTGATCAGCTTGTAAAGCTGTTGGCAGCCGTTGCGGCAGGGAGCGCACTTTCCGCAGGATTCATGACGGAAAAACTTCAGGATTGACCAGAGTATGTCCACGATGCTTTGATGTTCGTTGATCACCAAAATGGCGCCCGAACCCAAAACAGCGGCATATTCCTTCAAGCTGCTGTGGTCCATGCTCACATCCAGCCTTGCTTCGGGCAGAAAAACACCGGCAGCGCCGCCAACCAGAGCAGCTTTGAAGCGGAAGCCTTTTTTCATGCCGCCGCCGTGCTCGTTGATGATGGTGCGCAGCGTGGTTCCCATATCCACTTCGCAGAGGCCGGGATGGGCAACGTCGCCCAGGATGGTGTAAACCTTGGTGCCGGGGGAATCCGGTGTGCCGCGTTTGCGATAGGCATCGGCACCTTCCTTGATGATGTAGGGAACGTTTGCCAGGGTTTCCACGTTGTTCACCACGGTGGGCGCCTTCCAAAGTCCTTCAACTCCGGGGAAGGGCGGTTTCCAGCGTGGGTGACCGCGGTTTCCTTCCAGGGATTCGATCAGGGCGGTTTCCTCTCCGCAAACGTAGGCACCGGCGCCAATCTTGATCTCGATATCCAGGTCGAAGCCGGAGTCGAAGATGTTTTCGCCGATGATGCCATATTCGCGGCATTGGTTGATGGCGTTTTGCAGGCGCTCGATGCAGAGCTTGTATTCCCCGCGGATGTAGATCCAGGCTTTGGTGGCTCCAACTGCGCGGGCGCAGATCATGGTTCCTTCCAAGAGCTGGTGTGGGTCGCCTTCCATGATCAGACGGTCTTTGAAAGTGCCGGGTTCGCCTTCGTCGGCGTTTACCACCACATATTTTTGGGGAGCGTCGATGGGAGCGGTGAAGCTCCATTTCACTCCGGCGGGAAAGCCGGCTCCGCCGCGTCCCTGAAGACCGGATTTTTTCACTTCATTCACGATCTCGATGGGCTGCATCTGCGTGAGAACTTTCTCCCAGGCTTCATAGCCACCGGTACCGATGTATTCATCAATGCTTTCCGGATCGATGAGACCCGAATTGCGAAGCACAATGCGGTTTTGATAGTCGAACTTCGGGGTGAATTTTCCCAAGGTATCCAGCATCAGACGTCCCACAGGGCGTCCCTTGAGGAAGTGTTCTTCCACCAATTCAGGGATGTCGTCCAGCTTCACGTCTTGATAGTTGACGTTGTCGGGATAGACGCTGAGGCAGATTCCGCGTCCAAAAAAGCCCAGGGGACCGGTTTCGAGAACATTCACCTCTTCCTGGAGATTGTGCTTGGAAAGCTCGGCTCTCAGACTGCGGAGAAATTCCTCCACTCCCGCTTGCAGGGAAGTTTCGTTGATTCCCACCAGGATATGGCTGCGATAGAATTTCATTGGTTCCCCCTTCTGATCTTTTCGATGATTTCCTCCACCCTTTCGTCGGTGAGGTCACCATACATATCGTCGTTGATCATCATCACGGGAGCGTTTCCGCAAACACCGAGGCAGGCGCTGAGTTCCAGGGTGAACAGGCCGTCCTGCGTGGTTTCTCCGGTTTGAACATCCAGCATGGATTTGAGCTTGCGCAGGATGTTTTGACTGCCTTTGATGTAGCAGGGCGGAGATTCGCAGAGGCGGATGATGTTTTTGCCGCGGGGAGTGGTGCTATACATGGTGTAGAACGTGAGCACGCCATAGATGTGGTTTTCGGCAATGCCCAGATAGTCCGCCACGGTCTTCACGGCTTCTGCAGAAATGTAGTGTTGCGGGTGCGTATCTTGGATCTCGTGCAGGATCTGAATCAGGTTGTGTTTTTCAGGAGTGTATTTGTTACAGATCTCTGTGTACATGGTTCCTCCTATCATTAATCGTCATCATCGGCAACACGTGCCAGGCGCTCTTGATATCTGGTTACATCAATGTGCATACCAGGGATGCGATCGATGGCGTTCACAGGGCAAACGTCCTGACAGTTGCCACACTTGATGCATTCCACCTGGTGGATGGTATATTTTTCCTCGCGGGAACCGCTGATGCACGCCACCGGGCATTTGCGCGCGCAGAGCGAACAGCCGATGCAGTGTTCTTTGTCTATATTGAAATAGAAAAGATCGCTGCAAACCTTGGTGGGACAGGTTTTGTCCCGGATGTGGGCTTCATATTCGTCGCGGAAATAGCGGATGGTGGAAAGCACGGGGTTGGGCGCGGTTTGACCCAGGCCGCAAAGCGAAAGCTTGTTGATGGCTTCGCCCAAGCGCTGGAGTTCCTCGATGTCGCCTTCCCTGCCCTTGCCTTTGGTGATGCGGTCCAGGATGTTGTACATCTGTTTCAGACCGATGCGGCAGGGCGGGCATTTTCCGCAGGATTCCTCCACGCAAAATTCGATGAAGAATTTGGCAACGTTCACCATGCACTTTTTGTCGTTCATCACGATGACGCCGCCGGAACCCATCATGGCACCGCGTTCTTTCAGGCTTTCATAGTCCACGCCAACGTCCAGATGTTCCACGGTGAGGCAGCCGCCAGAGGGTCCGCCAAGCTGAACCGCCTTGAAGGGATGGCCGCCGGTCATGCCGCCGCCAACGTCGTAGATCAGCTCACGCAGTGTGATGCCCATGGGCACTTCCACCAAGCCGGTGTTGTTGATGTCGCCGGTGAGGGCAAAGACCTTGGTTCCCTTGCTGGTTTTGGTTCCCATTTTGGCAAACCACTGTGCACCTTTGAGGAAAATGGTGGGCAGGTTTGCCATGGTCTCCACGTTGTTCACCACGGTGGGTTTTTCCCAGAGGCCTTTGGTGGCGGGATATGGCGGCTTCGGAGTGGGATTTCCGCGCTCGCCTTCCAGGGAATGGATCAAAGCCATTTCTTCGCCGCAAACGAAAGCGCCTGCGCCGGTGCGAACCTCGGCATCGAAGGAAAAGTTCGAGCCAAAGATGTTTTCACCCATCAAGCCGGCTTCCTTTGCCTGGGCGATGGCGCCCTTGATGCGCTGGATGGCAAGTGGATATTCTGCACGGATGTAGAAAAAGCCTTTGGAAGCGCCGATGGAATAGGCTCCCAGCATCATTCCTTCCAGAATGCGGTGGGGGTCGCCTTCCAAAAGCGAGCGGTCCATGAAAGCACCGGGGTCACCCTCGTCGCCGTTGCAGATGATGTATTTTTCATCATCCTGGATGTTATGAACCATCTGCCATTTGATGTGGGTGGGAAAGCCGCCGCCGCCGCGTCCGCGCAAGCCGGATTCCTTCACCACGTTGATGGCGTCCTGGGGGCTCATCTCGGTCAAAACGGTTCCCAAAGCTTCGTAACCGCCGGTGGCGATATACTCTTCCAAGCTTTCGGGATTGATGTAACCGCAGTTTGCCAAGGCAACTTTAATCTGCTTCTGATAAAAAGGCACTTCCTTTTGAGCGGCGATAACCTTTTCCTCTTCCTGCAGCATCAGACGCTGAACAGGGCGTCCCTTCACAAAGTGTTCGGCAACGATCTCGTCCACATCATCCACTTTCACATGCTTGTAGAAGATGCCTTCGGGGTAGATCACCATCACGGGACCGTAGTCGCAGGGTCCCATGCAGCCTGTTTCGATCAGGTTTACCTCACCGGTGAGGCCGTGTTCTTCCAAAACCGTGTGAAACCGTTCCTTGATCTTCAGTGCGCCTGCCGAAACGCAGCCTGAGCCGCAGCAAATCAGCAGGTCAATTCTTTTCAAAGCCATTCGTACCTCCCGGATCAGCTGCCTGTGGCAACCACATAATCGGAGACGATTCTGCCATTCACGATGTGTTCAACAACCACCTTTCTGACCTTGTCGGGATTCATGTTCCCGTAGGTGACTTTGGGTTTGCCTTCTTCGATCACGTCCACCACGGGCTCCATCGAGGCCAGCCCTTTTTCACCGGTTTGGGTGACCAGGACGTCGGTGAGGCTACGGTTCGAAATCTCTTCCAGAAAGGTCTTCATGACTTCACGAGCGCCCATTGCGATGCCGGATGTTCCCATCCCCACCACGATTTTGACGCGAACGCTGCCGCCACGAAGCTTCATCTCTTCCTGGGCTTTTTCACGGATTTTTTTGAGGTCTGCAAGTGTTTTCATCAGACATTCTCCATGCTTGTATTTTGTATTCCTTCATTTAAAGATTGGTCGATGTATTCGATCACATCGGGATAGGTGAGCGGAATGTCGCCCAGCTCTTCCTTGATGGCCGCGGTTTCAAAGTGGAAGGAATATTCGCGGCCACGTTCACAGTGGATCAAAATGATGTGAAAATCCACCTCGGGGTGCCCGATGATGGCGCCCAACAGGGTGGCTTTCAGGTTGCCCAAAGGCATGCGGTCGATGTGGTTCAGTTCAAAATCCACTGTGAGAACAGTGCCGAAACCCGGCTGGCTGCTCATTTTGAACGATCCATTGCTCATCTCCGCGTTTTGTTTGAACAGCGGAATCCCCAACCCAACCTTCTTTTCACGCTCGCCCTTGCTCGTGTAAAAAGGGTCCTGGGCCATTGCCAGGGTTTCGCTGTCCATGCCGGTGCCGTTGTCTTCCACGATGATGCGCAGAAGGTTTGAACCCACATCCTTGATCACGCGGACCTTGATGTTCCGGGCTTTGGCACGTACGCTGTTTTCGATGATGTCCAGCAGATGCAGGGAAATATCTTGCATTTGCAGCCTATTCGTATTTTTTGAGGATCTCGGATAGCTTGTCGCGCGTGTCAACGCGCCCGTAGGCCTCATCGCCAATCACAAAAACAGGTGCCAAAGAGCAGGCTCCAACGCAGCGAACAGCACTGACGGTGAAGCGATTATCCTGGGTGGTTTCACCCACTTTCACGCCCAGCTCTTCCTCGATCATCTGAGCCAGCTTTGGTGCGCCTTTCACATAGCACGCCGTGCCCATGCAGATGTTCAGGGTGTATTTTCCGCGTGGGGTCATGGTGAAAAAGTTGTAAAAAGTTACAACTCCGAATACCTTGTTAGCCGGGATATTCATCTCCCGGGCAATGAATTCCTGCACTTCAACCGGCAGGTAACCAAAGATCTCTTGGGCCTGGCGCAAAACCTCGATCAGCGGATTGCGCAGTTCCCGGCTGGCTGCGATGACCTCTCTCAGTTGGTCATACAACAGATTGTCTTGCTGTGTAGCGGGAGTCATCAACTCCTCCTGTCTCTATATTTTATACTAAGATTTGTCGTTTTTCAATGCCCAGAGCGGCTTTGGCAAGCTCTTCCGCACTGGGGCTTTGGGCGTAAATCCTGCTGCTTCCCGAGCCCAGATCAGCCAGATAGTGTGCATCTGAACAGCGCAGAAAGCTTTTGCCATCCAGCTCCGGATGCAAAGCCAAAAAGCCGTCCAACTGCAAGCCGGCCGTGATGCCAAACAGATCAAACCGTGGCTCCGGCGGCAAAAATCCAAGCTGTCCAAAAAGGCTGTTCACCTCGGCGTCCACATGGGCGGGAACGCAGTATCCTCCGTAAGTGCGGGCTGTTTCCACAGCACTTTGCAAATCCCATACGGAAGAGTTTATCAGTGCCCGTTGTTCCATTCCTAGAATGTTGCCATTTTCGTCAATGATTACTTGATCCCCAAAAAAATCAGGGTCGTTGTCAATCGGCAAAAGTGAGCCATGCAGTTCATTCCCAAAGGCTTTAGCCTGTTCACGATCGTCAAAATACACCAGCAGATGGATCTCTTCCGAGGTTTGCACTTCCACACCCCAGGTGAAGCCAAGTCCGCCGGCTTTGGCGGCAGCTTCATAGGCGGGGCAGTTTGCCAGGGAGTTATGGTCTGTGATCGCCATCCAGTCTATTCCGCAGGCCTTTGCGCGCTCCACCACCTCTTTGGGCGACATTTCCAAGCCGCCGCAGGGTGAAAGAACCGAATGAATGTGCAGATCCGCCGTGAACCATCGCATCGCGCGCTTTGTTCAGTTTAGCATCCCGTACAGGATTCCAGCCAGGCTGAAGCTGTCCAAGCCGCTGGAAATCAGGCAGATCCCTTCGGATGTTGCCTTTTCCACCACGTTTTCTTCCGGAACATTTCCTTTGGAAAAAACAATGGCGGGGATTCCCGTGAGCGCAGCCACAGCCACGGTGTTCAGGTGTTTCATGATCGTGATCCAAGCCTGCCCTTCCCGGGCGGAGCCCATCACGTCGCTAAGCATGTCGCACACATAGCCGCCGGTGATCTGAACCTTTTCGGGGTCCACTTCAGGGGTGTGATTCGTCCCCTCCACCGCGGCCATGAATTCTGCCAAATTTACCATTTTTCCTTTTTCCTTCTTAATCCTCTTCCTTGCTGTGGCGCCTGAGCAGCACCACACAGTCGTCGATTGTGGCTTTTCCCTGAACGATGTCTTCCGCCAGGGCATAGCAGCTGGGAGATCCGCAGGCACAGCAGTTCAAGCCCGGCAGTGTGGTCAGGATCTCGTTCAGCTTTTTCATCTTCATAATCGCTTTTTTGATGTCTTTATCCAGTTCCAAGATCGAACGCGGCGCCAGCGGCGAAACGTCGAACTCTCCCTGTTGGTAAAGCTTTTCCAAGCCCTGGGTATCCAGCCCGGCGTTTTCCCCTTCCTTGATCATTTTCTTGATCCGGCTCATCGCCACAAAGGGGTTTTCCACGTTGAAAGATCCGCCCACACAGCCGTTTGTGCAGCTGCGCAAAACGATGTAGTCATATTGATCCAGATAGTGGTCCTCCACTCTGGAAAGGATTTCCATCACGTTTTCCACGCCGTTCACCGAAAGTGTGCGAATGTCTTCGCAATCAACCAATTCTGCCTGCACTCCGGAAAGCGCCCAGGTGAGCCCTTTCGGATATGTATCTATCTGCGGCGGATTGTTTTGCAGGTTTTTCAAATGCTCATGCACCCTGCCATAGATCATGCCGATGGAAAAAGCGCCGTCCTGCAGGCGTTTGTATGCGCCTTCAGGCTGGTGAACCGCCGTCATGTGGGCTGGACAGGGCACGATCAAAAAGATGCCGATATCCTCTTCCGGAATGCCTTTTTCCTCCATCACCCGTTCGCGTATATAGCTTGTGAGTATGCTCATCGGCGCTTCCAGGTGGAAAAGGTTGGGGAGCAGCGAAGGATATTTCAGCTGCACCAGGCGCACCACGGTGGGACAGTTGCTGGAAAGGATGGGGCGTTTGGCCCTGTTTCCGCGGATGTAGTCCCGAATCATGCTGATCATGAATTCGGTCACCATCGCCTCTTCCTGCACTTCGTCGAAGCCAAGCTCAAAAACCGCCTGCTTTGCCACCTCATAGGAAATGTCTTCAGTGAACTGCCCAAAGTAGGATGATGACAAAATGGCAATCCTGTATTTGAAATTCTGGATCAAATCCAGCGGATCGCTGTGGGGCAAAATTGCGTGGAACTCACACACCTCGATGCACTTGCCGCAGTCCACACAGCGGTTTGGGTCGATCCAAGCCTTACGGTCGCGAACGCGGATCGCCTCTGTGGGACAAACCCGCACACAGGCAGTGCATCCGGTGCAGTTGTCCGGCAAAATATACAAAGCGTGGTAATATTGGCTTTCTTCTTTATTCATCGCTATTAAAAAAGATCAGAAACTCCAATTGCGTCTTTCCATTTGCCTCCGAACGAATGCGCAGGGCATCAGCGTTCTTTTTGATGTTTGGCAATCCCAAACCGGCGCCAAAGCCAAGCTCGCGCACCATTTCGTCCGCCGTTGAATATCCCGGTACCATTGCCTGTTCGATGTCTGCAATTCCGGGACCTTCGTCATTGAAAACCACGTGAATCATGTCTGGATAGATGTGGCTCAGCATCTCTCCTCCCTGGGAATGAGCCGCCACATTTATTTCCGCTTCATAAGCCGAGACCGCCACCCTGCGAAGCACTTCCGGGTTCACTCCCAGGCGTTTCAGCAGGTTTTTCACCTCCGCCGAGCCCTTGCCGGCGCTGTTGAAATCCTTTTCCGGGATGGGTGAGTCCAAGGATACATCCGCCTCCGGGGGCTTTTCGATGAAATCCCTCACGGCTTGTTCACGTCCACTTTGGATGTGCAGATATTCAGCCATATCAGATCTTGCAGCTGCGAAGGCCCGCGCCATATAAAAGTCCGCTGGAGCGATACATGGTTAAGTCTGTGCAAATCAGGGGAAGCCCACGCTCCATCGCCATTTCGGTGATTTCATCCAAGGGACGCTTTCCGCGCACAAAGATCACGGCAATGATGTCGATCATATCAGAAAGACGGATCACCTGATTGTTTGTGAGGCCGGTAAGCAAAAGGGTGGGTTCTTTGGTGCACATAAGGATGTCGCTGATCAGGTCCGACGCAAAAGCACAGGGAACTTCCACGTCCAATCCGGATCCGGCGAAAAGCACTTCGCCTTCCAATATTTCTACAATTTCCTGTAAAGTCATTCAGTGTCACCTGTTTACTTTGATGGAGTCCATATGATTTAACTGCCTTTATCAGTCAAGCATTTATTTGCCATTCCAAAAATCTGCCTTGTGGAAACGCTGTGAACCCCGCTCAATCCAAAAAAAGGCTTGACGCCAGCCCCCTGCCCGCTCTTGTGGAAAAAACATGGATGCCACCTTATGATAATAAAATCGAAAACCTTGCTCGCTGAGCACAATCCGCAGCGAAGCCTCCCCCTGAGCCTGATTCTTTGGATCCTGTTCAGCCTGCTTCCCCTGCATATTTTGGCTCAAAGCCATTCCCATGAAGCCCTGAAAGCCCAGCGCCGTCAGGAATACGTTTGGCATTTTGCCCTCATGCCACTGGCAAATTTTGAAGCCAACCACCATTTTTCGCTTTCAAGCGGAGAAAACATTTACCAAAGTCAAAGCAATGCCCTCAGCGTCAGCGGCTTCCGCTTCAAAGCCATAAACCTCTGGCGGCAGGAAGCTTCCCGACCAAACAGTGTGGAATATCCTGCCCTCATGGCAGGTGCCAGCCTCTTGGACAAAGCCGTTTTCAGTTGGGAAACCCCCAGCCCTGTTTTGGATGACTCCGACCGCAGTTCCACCGACATGGGCATCCTCCTCGACCTTGCCAGCTTGAACCTCGGTGTGGCGCAGCTTTCCCCCGGCGGCGTGCTCCACGCGCAGCTTGAACTTGCCGGCCACTACGGCTTCCAAAGACCCCTGCAAAGCGAAATTGGCTACCACAGCTACGTCTGCTCCTTTTCGGAAGGAAAACAGCGAACTTACAGAATCTGGGACGGACAGTGGGGCGCAGAAGCCAGGCTGCAACTGGGAGTCAGGCTCGCCAAACACCACTATCTAAACCTCCACGCCGGAGCCCGCTACCAGCAAGCATTGGGCGGAAACTGGTATGCAAATCAGGATATCCGGGATTGGATGGTGGACGGTGCGGACCTGCCCCAGCCTTCCATCCCCGTGGGCGCACCCTCCCGCAATGCCGCCTTTGAAGGTTTGGGCTTCCACGTTGGAATCGGATTGGAAACCGGCGCTTTCCCCTATTTCATAGGAAAGCTTTTCGACGCTGCGGACAGCGATTTCGATTGAATATTATAAAGGTTTACAGATGAAAATACTCACCCTTATGCTCGCTCTTTTCTGCGCCTACACCCTGCTTTCCGCCGGTGCGTGGACCTGGGCAAAGAGCTTGGACGCTGCTGAAGTCAGAGCCTGGGATATGGCGTCCTCACCCTCCTGCGATGTGCTGTGGGTGGCTGGCCAATTCAGCGAAACCATGACCTTTTTGGGCAAGGAATATCCCGCTGTGGGCGAACCCGACGCCTATGTGGCAAAATATTCCGCCGACGGACAGGAACTCTGGTTCCGCAGCTTCGGCTCGCCGGAAGAAGACGTATGTTTCTCTGTGGCAACGGGTTCCAACGACTGGGAAAACTGCTTTTTCACCGGATATTTCAGCGGGACCATGGCAGTGGAGAACTATGAACTCGTCTCCCACGGAATGTGGGATGTCTTTTACGGAAAGCTGGATGACAACGGCAATCTCCAGTGGCTCAAAAGCTTTGGCGGAGTGCTGAACGACCTGGGCTACGGCATGGCGGTGGACGCCACCGACCACTTCGTGATCACCGGCTGGTTTGCAGATTCCATCGACTTTGGCAACGGCATCGTGCTGGAATCCTACGGCGGCAGTGACATGTTTCTGGCGCGCTTTGACCCTGATGGAAACTGCCTTTGGGCGCGTCACGGCGGTGGAATCGGGGTGGATTATGGCTTCAAGGTGGATCTGGGTCAGGACGGCAGAATCTATGCCACAGGAACCGCATCCGCGGGAGCGAACTTCGATGGACTCACCCAAAGCCAAACCGGCATGTATCTCGCGGTTTACGACTCCGAAGGCAACATCCTGCGCCAAAACTCCGCCGCGGGAGCCAACCCCATCAACATCGGAGTTTCCAAACAAAACCCGGATGAGAACAGAGTATTGCTGACCGGAAGGGTCACCGGAGACGCGCTCTTTGATGGAAAAACCTATTCCAGCATGGACTTTTCCGACGATATCTTCCTGGCGGAATACAGCTTTGCGGAAGATAGCTGGACAAACGTTCAACTCTTTGGCAGCCCCGGTTCAGACAAGGGCAGAGCCGTTTTTGTGCACGACAGCTTTGGCTACAGCCTGGCGGCGTCATTCGAAGAAAGCCTTTACCATCAAGGCTTTGCTGCCAGCGCTCAGGGCAGTTGGGATTGCCTGCTGATCCGCGAATTTGAGGAACCCGCTCTCTCCTGGTTTGGCAGCCAAAACACCGACGTGATTGCCGACGTGGTGCGTCACGACGCCTTTTTGGAGTTTTCCTGCGGCTGGTATTGCGGATCCATGGAGCTGGGCGGCATAGTTTTGGACAGCGGCTCAGACTTTCGTCAAAGCGGCTTCATCGCCTGCTACGACTTTTCCGCAAGCTCTGTTCCAAGCGAAAGCATCCCCGCTGCACCCGCTCTTTCCTGCCACCCAAACCCTTTCAAACAAACGCTTTACATCAAATCCAAGCTTCCCTCCGCCGGCTCGCTTTCCATCTACAATTCCAAGGGACAAAAAGTGAGAACCCTGCCCGCACAAACAAGATCCGGCTGGACCTGGGATGGACGCAGCGATGGTGGGACCATCTGTCCCCCTGGGGTTTACCTGATTTCCCTCGAAAAGCAGCCCGGCAGCAAAAAAGTACTGCTGTCACCCTGAGGAACAATTCATTGCGACTTCCGGAAGGAATCCAGACCAGATAAGGTTCTTGCGTTATATCGTTTTATGGTTTATACGAATCCTCTCGCTTCGGGCTTCACTATATATTCTCAAATCCTATCTTACTAAATCCTCGAAATCATCGTAATACACGTGCCATAAAAAAAAGCCGGGCGAACCCGGCTGTGAATAGCTTATTTTCGTTTGGGGATGGGTTTTTAACGCAGGCCCTGGCTCATGGCTTCTCCCAGGCTGAAGATGGGCAGGTAAACCACGATGATGATGCCTCCCACCACGCCTGCCATCAGGATGATGAGCAAAGGTTCGATGAGCGAAGTGAGGCGTTCGATGACGGCATCCACCAGTTTTTCATAGAATTGGGCGGCTTTGCCCAGCAGTTTGTCCATGTCTCCGGTTTCTTCGCCTGTGCCGATCATTTGCAGCAGCGTGGGCGGGAAAAGCCCGGTGCGGCGGAAGGCGTTTGCCACGCCGTAACCTTCTTTCACCATCACCCGGGCGCGGCGGATACCACCTTCGATCACTGCATTTTGCACCACATTTTCGGTGAGTTCCATGGTGTCCATGATGGGCACACCCGCAGTCATGAGAATGGAGAAAGTGCGGGAAAATTTGCTCATGATGGAGTTTGTGGTCACACTGCCAAAGACCGGCATTTTGAGCTTGATGGTATCCCAAACGTAGCGCCCGCGGTCTGTGAGATTGATTATCCATACAGCCACCACCAGCCCCAGAAGCATGAGGATGGCAAGGAAGGCGTTGTTTGTGATGAAATTACTGATGCCGATGGCAATTCGTGTGGGCACTGGGAGGTCAGCGCCAAAGCCTTCATAGACTTGGGCAAACATGGGCACCACGTAGTAGAAGAGGAACCAGACGACCAAGGTGAGGAAAACCACGATGAAGAGCGGATATGCCATGGCAGAGCGCACTTTGCGGCGGGTATCCTCGATTTTTTCCAGATAATCTGAAAGCTCGTCCAGGATGGTATGCAGCGTTCCGGAAACTTCACCCGCGGTCACCAGAGCGATGTAGAGCGGGTTGAAAACCCCGGGGTGCTGTTCCATGGCTTCGGAGAGCGAATAACCCTTGCGGATATCGTCTGAAAGCTGACGCAACACTTTGGCAAATTTTTTATTTTTCTCCGCTTTTTCGAGGTCTGAGATGGATTTTTCGATGGTGAGACCGGCGGAAAACATGGTTGAAAGCTGGCGCGTGAAAAAGACGAGGGTTTTGAGCGAGACTCCGGTTCTCCATTTGTAGATGGAGAGCATGATTTTGTCCGAGAGGGAGAGCTTTCCCTTGAAGGCACCTTCGGCAGCTGCTTTCACGGAGATGATGGTGCTGCCTTCCTTGGCCAGTTTGTCCACAGCCTGATCCAGGCTTTCGGCTTTCATGATACCTTCGATTCTGGCACCTTTTGCGTCTTTGACGATGTAGGCAAAATTCGGCATTGGTTTAACCTTGTTTTAATCTTATTCGACGATGGTCATTTTGATGACTTCGCGGATGGTGGTGACGCCGGCGATCATTTTTTCCATGGCGGCGTCGTGCAGGGAGCGCATTCCAGAGCGGAGGGCTGCTTCGCGGATGAGATCCTGGTTTCCGCCTTCATATACGAGGCTGCGGATTTCGGGATTCACCACCAGCAGTTCGAAGATGCCTGTTCTGCCGGCAAAACCGGTGTTGTCGCAGTGAACGCAGCCGCGTCCCATTTTGAAATCTATCTTGGCTGCTTGTTCGGCTGAGAGGCCGCAGTCATTGAGTTCCAACTCCGTGGGTTTGTAGTCTGCAATGCAATAGGGGCAGATCTTTCTGACCAAACGTTGCGCCATCACGAGACTGAGCGAGGAGCCCACCAGATAGGGCTTGATGCCAATATCGATGAGACGGGTAACGGTTGAAGGAGCGTCGTTTGCGTGCAGGGTTGAAAAAACGAGGTGACCGGTGAGGGAAAACTTGATGGCGATGTCGGCGGTTTCTTCGTCGCGGATTTCACCAATGAGCACGATGTCTGGGTCCTGACGCAGCACGGAACGCAGCGCAGAGCCAAAGGTGAGCCCGATCTGCTCCTTGGTTTCAATCTGGGTGATGCCTTCCAGGCGGTATTCCACAGGGTCTTCCACGGTGATGATATTGGTTTCGATATCTTGAATTTCCTTGAGCGCGGCGTGGAGAGTGGTGGATTTTCCGCTTCCCGTGGGTCCGGAAACGATGATGATCCCATAAGGCCGACGGATAATGCGGGAAAACACATCCATATCCTGGCCTCCGAAACCGAGTGTGGTAAGCAAAAAGCCAAATTCACCCTTGTCCAAAAGACGCATCACCACCTTTTCTCCCAAGACGGTGGGCGTGATGGAAACACGGACGTCCACACTTTTGATGCTGGTTTTCAGAGCAATGTGACCATCCTGGGGAAGGCGTCGTTCGGCGATGTTGAGCTTGGACATCACCTTCACCAAAGAGATGAGGCCCGGGTGCATGCCGATGGGCGGGGTCATCACCTCGCGCAGAGCGCCGTCAACGCGGTAACGAACGCGGGTGTTTTTTGTGAGCGGCTCGATGTGGATGTCTGTGGCGTTGGATTTGATGGCTTCGTTTATGATGAGGTTCAGCAGCTTGACGATGGGCGCATCGGCTTCTCCGGAGGCGGCGGCGATGGTGATTTCGTTTTCTTCGTCGTCCATGGCAACAAAGTCGAAACCGCCCACGGCGTCTTCCACCTCTGTGGTGGTGCGGATGCTTTTGTAATATTTTTCGATGCTGCTGTGGAGCATGGATTCTGAAATCAGCCTGGGCTTCACATTTTTGCCCAGGATTTTTTTCAGGCTGTCCAACACGGTAAGGTTGTCCGGATCAGCCATTGCCACCACAATGCCGTCGGCGTCTTCACGCAGAGCGATCACACGGTTTTCGTTTGCATAGGGCTCTGGCACCAAGCAGACCACCTCGAGATCGAGATCCATGAGTTCGGTTTCATTCACGATCTCGTAGCCAAGCTGGGAATTGAGGGCATCCAGGAGTTGGGTTTCGCTGATGTAGCCGAGCTTGATGAGAGTTTCGCCAATTTTGAGGCCAAAATTTCCCTGCTTGATGAGGGCTTCCTTGATCTGATCTTCGCTCACATGTCCTTCGTGGACAAGGATCTCGCCCAAGCGGGCATACTGTGGGTTAAAATTCATTTTATCGCTTCCTTATAAGGATCTTTTGTCTAGTTCAAGCCCCGCGGCTTTTTTGGTTCAGCTTTTTCAAAAAAAAGAGCCCGGCGGAGACGGAGAAAACCGTCTCCGCACGGGTGTTATAAGTTCATATTTAGAAAGGAGGTCCGGGAGTCCAATAGCGGTAGAGCGCAACGCTGGTTTCAGCGGTGACGTTGGTTCCCAAGATTCTGCCAACGATGCTGCCGCTGGTTTGGCCCGGAGTTTCGGTCTGCGGGTCGCCGGCAGGGATTTCCAAGCGGTGGAAGCGGATTTGCCCCCAAGCCCAGCCGGCATAATCTCCAGTGCCATAGCTGCCGTCGTCTGTGATGATCCGCCAAGCCGGGTCACCCGGATAGTTGTTGTTATATCCCGGGACTGCCACAAACTGTCCTTTGGTGGAGAGTAGCATAATGGGCGCATTTCCAACAGGCTGTCCCTGTCCATCTGTGAGCACCGCATAGATATCGGCAGATTTCCAGTCCGGGTTGTTGTTTCCATAAACCAAGGACCACGGGTTTGCCTGGATCTCAAAGCGGGGATCGTTCAAGGGTAGCTGGACTGTTGCATATCCGTCCACTCCTTCACCCTGGATGGCGCCGGTGCTGGCTCGGATGGTTATCCAATCGTATGTGTAATTTCCGGAATAGGTTACCGTGGTGTAGGCCACGCCTGCCAGAGAGTCCTCCTGGGCACTCAAGTTTCCAACGTATCCCGTGGCTCCAATCTGACAATTTGTGATATTGTTTATCAGCTCGAAAAACACGGATGTTGCATTGCTGACGGGGTTTCCATAGATGTCTTTCACCACGGCGCCAGCCACCACTTCCCAGAGGCCGCCACCCACGTTTTCACCAGTGTTGAACCCTCCAATGAAGGGAACCACAGAGTGGGGCGGACCGGATTTTATCACGATACTTCCCTTGGTTGCCCTCACCCAGCGTCCAGATGCGGATGTGCAGGAAGCGCGGACCACCAGGATCCCGCTTTCCGTGCCCGCATTCACCGAGATTTGGGCTTCACCCCCTGTGGACACAACCAAAACGCTATCCCTCACGGGCTGGTTATTCAGATTCGCTCCGGCAGGCGGATTGGTGTTCATGATTCTGAAATAGACGTTTTGGGGAGAATCAATCAGGTTGCCATTGATGTCTTTCAGCTTCACGCGCAGGATGGCGGATTCGTCTCCACCGGTGTTTGCCACGTCGAGCTCAAGCTGGCCTTCCTGGGTGAATGAAATGGAGTGAATGTCGTCGGAAGTGACATTGAAAATGAGCTGGGTTTGCAGGGTATCGTTATTGGCGAAAGCCTTGATGGTGGCGGCTCCAGCCACCAATCCGGGAGTGAAGCGCACCTGGGCTTCGCCCATGTTGTCTGTATTGACCGTAAAGGTGTTGCTGGTATTCACGAAGGTGCCCAGGTTTGTTTCAAAGCGCACAGGCTTGGATTGGCATGGGTTTCCGTGGGGGTCATTCAGCGTGGCGCGCATAAAAATACGGTTATGGCTTGCCACAAAGCTGGTGTCTGCTTCCACCATTTCACCATCCACTTCCACAAAGGATTGCACGCCGATCTGGAAGGGATTTCCGGGACGGATCAGCACTTCACGGGTGCTTTGCTTATCACCGATGCTGGCAGTCACAAAACCATTGCCGACCCCCGGTGTGGTGGTAGCAACGGCTCCCGCGTTGTATCTCACGTAGGCTCTGCCATTTACGGTTTTGGCGACAATGGAGACCCCCAAAACGTTGCCGGCTTCGTCCACGAACCTGCCCTTGGTGCAGTTGAAACTGATTAAGGTATTGTCCGGCACGGGGTTGCCCAAAACGTTTGTGGCTTGGGCGTTTATTTCCGTGGTTTGCATCACGTTCATGGGATAGGGGTTTGCCTGGGAAAGGAAATTCAGGGTGACGGATTCCACTTCGGGAACGTCATCGATGAAAACCTGCACCCGGGCGGTGTCGGCAGAAACCACCTGATCGGGGTTTTTATCCGAAAACTTGCGCACCACGGCGGTGATGGTTGCCAAACCTCTTTCGCCAGAGTCGTAGAAAGTGGCGGTTGCGACACCGCTGCTGTCTGTGGCCACGGAGGTGATAATGCTTCCCACATCCGTGCGGAAACTCACAAGCTGACCTGCCACACCAAAACCTTCTCCATCTTTAACTGTCACACTGATATCGGAAAAGGTGATGTTGTTGTCACAATAGATGGTGTCTGGAGACGCCGTGATCTTTGTGATCTTGCGCATTTCGGAGGGGTTTGTGGTGGTTCCACCGGTTGGCGGAGGCATGCGACGGTCGCAGGATGAAAACACCAGCAATGCAAGCGCCAACAGTATAAGAAGGGGTAAAAGATGTTTAATTTTATTCATTATGATCCCCCAAATCATTCCTTGTCTTCGGTTTCTTCGTATGTGATTAAGCGACGGGTGAGGCGTTCGTCCAGCTCGGGCTGTCCGGAAATTTCGTATTTATCGATATCCGGATCCCTTTTGATCTGTTCGGCAGTGATCACGCGGGGGGTGATTTCAATGATGAGATCGGAGTTTTCCACCTGTTCGTGACGATGCTGAAAAAGCTTGCCGATGAAGGGAAGATCGCCCAAAAGAGGAAGCTTGTTCACTTTTTTGCTGATCTGTGAGCTCAGCAGACCGCCAACCACGATTTTATGTTCGTTGGGAACGGTGACGGTGGAGGAAATCCTGCGCACTTTGGTGCGGGGAACGTAGCCACCAACAAGTTCCGTGACCGAACTGACTTCAGGCGCGATGTGCGCAGTGATGAGCCCGGCTTCGTTCACGGTGGGCGTAACGGTGAGCATGATACCCACGGATTCGCGCTCCACCTGGATCTGCTTGTCGTTGTCTGTAACCACGAAGGGCACCACTTCGCCGATGTGGATTTGGGCTTCATTGCCGTTCAGAGCTGTCACGCGGGTGTCGGTGAGCAGCTTGGCGGCGTTGTTTTCCAAAAGCCAGTCGATGGTGATGTCGAAAGCGGTGAGCTGACGGCTGAAGTGCCCGATGTCTTTGAGCCCATTGATGCGCTGAAAAACCTGCTGGTTTGGCAGAGCTTCAAAGTTTATGGGGTTGCCATAAGGCAGGTAGCCATCAGGGTCGCTGAAGTTGAAGGGCAGGCCCGCACCGTTTGCCCCGACGGGATCTTCAGCCAGGATGGTGGTAAGATGGTTCAGACGGCTCCAGTCCACGCCAAACTTTTTGGCATCCGTAAGGCTGACTTCGATGAGCCGCACACGGATCTCGATTTGTTTTTGAGCCACGTCGATCTGCTGCACCATCTCCCGGATGCTTTCATAGGTGTCGGTGTTGCCATAGACCATGATGGCGTTTTGGCCTTCCACCGGCACCACGGAGCCGTCGGCATTGGCAAGGGCTGCGCTCAGTTTGCTGGCATCCAGATTGTTCAGATAGATGATGTGGTTTCTTTGGCCGGCGGATTCGTTGATGTTTTGCAGGGTACCCACCAGGAAGGTGTTGTCGCCGTAGATTTTGTAGGAAAGTCCGGCAGATTTTGCCACCAAGGAAACGGCTGTTTCGATTGGCACTTCGCGAATGTTGACAGTAACGCGTTTTTCTTCTTTATCTTTGCCGGCGCTTTGGTCGGTTGCCAAAACGATGTTTGTGCCGCTAAGGCGTGCCAGCGTGTTCAAAACGGACGAGATGGGCTCGTCCACGCTGTTCATGGTCACTGGTTTTCTCAAGGGGCTGATCTGCGCTCCCAGAGCCGCGATCCCGATCAGAAAGACCAGAACCAGAGTGCAGGTCCTAAATTGTTTGGAATGGGAAGCATGCAACATATTTTCTCCAGCTTCTTTATATTTTTTCATGATATCAATAGTTTTGATCCAGGTTTTGCCGCACGCGGTCTTCCTGAGAAAAGTCGGGCATTTGCGGACGTGCCTGGATGGTGAGAGTTTGAGTGGCACCACCGGAGGAGACGCCAACATTTTGCTCGTTGATCCACACGATGCGGCGGCCTTCGATCACGTCGCCAACGGCACCGGTGTAGATTCTGTCGTTATATTCAACTGTCACAAGCCTTTTTCCACTGTATTCATCAATGTATGTGCCTGTGGGACGGAAGGCGAACCTTTGTGCGTTTTCCCATTCCTGGGCAAGGTCGAACCTGTCTTTGATGATGTTGCCTTGGCGCAGGGGATCGTGGTTCACAGAGAAAACAGTGGTTTTGCGTTCCACGATGGATCTCTCAATGCTCATGATCTTGCTGCGCAGGGTGTCGGAAACCGATTCGCTGCTGTGTTTGCTTTGGGGGGTCACTTTGGAGGCCTTGGCATTGTAGGTGGTAAGCCTGACTGCATAGGCAATCAAAGCTATGAACAGCAAAGCCATGGCAAAGTCTTTCACGTAGCGGAATTGCATTATTTGGCCTCCTTCTTCACTTTGAAAACGGTGATTTCCATGGAAACGCGATAGTTGTTTTCTCCACCGGGACCCGCTGACTCGGAAGTGGGAATCGGGCTCACGTCCAGATAGTTGAATTTGATGATGTGGTTCAGCCCTTCCAGTTCCGAGATGAACTGTCCCATCTGGCGGAAGGTTCCCTGCAACTCAAGGTTGTAGGTGGTTTCGATCATGCCTGCGGGAGAGAACTTGTTTGAATCCGAGATTTTTTCCATTTTCATCTTGTTGTCTTCCCGGATGCGGTCCAGCACAAGCTGGAATTCGTTCAGTTCCTCCACCGAAAACTTGTTTTCGTAGGTGAGGCTGTTGTCGATTATTTCACGGAACTCTCTCAGCTGCTGATCCATGATCATGGCGCTATTCAGCTTTTCCAAGGTGGTTTTGATCTTTTTGTCGTAGTTGTCCACCTCAGCCAGGTTTTTCTTCAACGAATTTGAAGCCAACATAAAGAACAGCACGGAAATCAGAACCATGGCGAGGATGAAAACTAGGTATTTTTCTTTCATTGTTCTTCTCCTCTCACTGGCGTTTCTGCTGCCTGAGTTCTGCACTCCACCTGGAATTCCAGAATTTCGGTGTCTTTGGCAACCTGCCTCATGCGCGAACCGGATTTGATTTCAGGAAAGTCGTCACTGATCTGCGGGTTGGCTTTCAGACGCTGCACAAAGTTGTAAATCACATCACCTTCCTGCACGCCGGGGTTCACCTCGATGATGCCATAGAGGGTGAGCACACCGTTGCTATATTGGAATTTTTTCACCGCAATCTGCTGGTTGATCTCATGGCTGAAGGCTTCCAGCTTGCGCGTCCAGAAAATGCGGTCGTTAAAGGTGTCTGCCAGCCTGGTCACGTCGTTCACGGAAAGATAGTCTTCGCTGGCCTCAAAATCGGAAAGCTGAGCACTGATCTCCCGCAGATACTTTTTGCGGTTTTCCACCTTTTTCTTCAGATTGTTGTGGAAGGTGAGCAAAAGAGCAAACATGATGAGGGCGCCAACGCCAAAACCGATCAATGCGTTTCGGAAAGTCTTGTTTTCGCGTTCGGCCTGGAGTTTGATCTCTCCATATTTGTTCAGGTTGATCTTGAAATAAAATGTAGGTGTCATACTCAAGTCCTTATTCCAGCCGCATAGCCAGGCCGATCGCCAAAGCCAGCTGCGGGTCCTTTTTATCCGCGAATTTTTCCGGCATTTCCACGTTTATGAAGGGCATGAAAGTGTCGGTGGGGATGTTCACCTTTTCCTCCAGATATTCCTGCAAGCCTTTCAGTTTGGCGGTTCCGCCCATGATGTAGAGCTTGCGAAAATCGCTGTTGCCGGCTTCCTTTACGTAGAAGCGCAGGGATCTTCTCAGCTCTTCCACGATCGCATCTTCGGTGGATTTTTCCGAAATGTCCAGCATACTGATGGTTTGGCCGCTTTCACGTGAAGGATCATCCATCAGGCCCCATTCCAGCTTGTAGTTTTCTGCTTCTTCCCATTCCATCTGGCGTTTGCGCATGATGTCGCGGGTGAAGTTGTAACCGCCAAAAGGAATGTCGCGGGCAAAGAATTTGGCCCCCGGACCCCAGATCACCATGTTTGTGCGGTGGGCGCCCAGGTTCAAAAGCACATACACCCCTTCCTCCACAAAAGCGTTCAGGGAAAAGCTGTTTGCCACTGCCAGTGCATCGATGTCCACGATGTTTGGAGACAGCCCTGCCGTCACGAGCGCGTTTGCGTGTTCGTTCATCAGGTCTTTGGAAGCTGCTGCCAACAGAATGTTCATGTTGTTCGTTTTTTCTTCCACATCGATCACCTGATAATCCAAAACCATGTCCGAACCGCTGATGGGGATGTGTTTTTTTGCTTCGAAAAACAGCGCTGATTCCAGTTCATCATCGGGCAGGAAAATGGTTTTGATCTGCTTGATGCTGGTGTTGTCCCCTCCCACGGAGGAAACCAGATGTTGAACCTTTTTGGGGTTGATGCGCAGGGTTTTCAATATCTCCACCAGAATTGGCCCGTGGCGGTCTGGCCTCAGGTCGCTGGGCACATATTCCACCCCGTGGGGAACAGTGGGCCGGATTTCATAGTTCAGCAGCTTAAAGCCTTCGTGAAGTCTTTTCAGATGCACCACTTTGATGCTGTGGCTGCCGATGTCGATACCAACCGATTCCTTGAATTTGATCGTTTTAGCTTTCTTCATCGTTCCTCTTATTATATGACATTGATCGCGTTATCACAAGCTTTCCGGAGGAGGCTTGATCACCCAGTTCACTGCAGCAAACGGAGTTTCGTCTTCTCTATTCACCTCTGGAAAATCGATGGGTGAGGTTCTGTAAAATCTGTCGTCGTAATAATAGTTTTTCTTGTAGCCTGTGCCGGAACCAGAGGCTCCGGGATAGTTTATGTTTGTAAGCTGGAAACCGAAAACGGGGTCGTTGTGTCCCACATCGCCGGGCGAACTGGAAGGCCCGCAATAGTCGATTGGCTGATCCCAATCGTTGTAGGAAGGCCATTCGATGTCGTAGTAGCTTCTGTGCACAAAGCCCCTTCTGCGCTGGGAAACCGAACCGTAGATGCTGATGTAGCCGCGTTCCAGATATGGCAATCTTTCCGGCCAGAGCGGATTGTACCAAGGGTAGTCGATCCTCAGGTTGCGGTTGTTCGCAGTGTTTGAAGCCCAGTAATAGCTGGTTCTGTGTGGAAAGCGGTAGCGCCTGAGGTCAATCTTGGTGTAGAGCACGTTGTTCACCCTCACATCCGGCACCGAGGGATGCGGATGCTGATATTCAAAGGTGAAAACTCCATCTCCCTGCGGATGCAAAGGCCCGCCCTTGCCCAGGGCAGCCATCGCGGCATAGATCCAGATTCCGCCAAAGTCCGTGTCGGGACCGCAGTTGTCATGATGCCTCAGGGTATCCACGGGGTCCCAGTAGCCATATTTAATCACAATGGATTTTTCGGCAACCAAGCCCACCACGTCGGTTACGTTTGAGATGGGATTTGTGCCTCTGGGTGTGCCTTGCAGCAAAATGTCGTCCAGAAGGAACAGCGTGTCTCCGCAGCCCCAGGTTTGGTATGAGCCGAATTTTCCTTTTATCCAAAGCTTGTTGTGCACCCACTTGGATTGGTTTTGGCAGGTTCCGTTTTCATAAAAGTCCCAGATTGTGTCCCGCACAGTGTATTGGTTTTGATAGAGGTAAGTATCGGGATTTTCGGGTGGATACGGGTTGAAAACATCCACAGTTTCAGCACGGGGACTTTGAACTTCTCCAATATAGGCTGTATAGCCGCGGTTGTTCACATCCACATACATGATGACGTTTGGGTTGTTGTAGTTCGGACCCACAACGTTGCCCCTTCTGCGGATGCTGGAGGCTTCTTCGGGAAAAACGGTGTAGGCATATCCTTCGGAAAGTCCGCCTTGGAAAACCTCGTTTTCGTTGTAGGAACCGGAAAACGACACCACCTCACCATGGGTGGAAACCCAGCCATAAAACACAGGCCAGCCGTTGTTTACACCACCGGTGGTCTTTTTGATCCAAATGTTTGTATTGCTGTGCACCCTGCCATGCAAGATGTCCGGTCCGTGGAAATAGACGTTTGTTTCGTTGGGGGATTCGTCCGTATCCGTAAAATACATGAATTTGGCAAAAGTTTCGGTCTCCAGGGTGTAGATTCCATATTTTTTTATCATGGAATACTTCGGATTCATCATCGCTGTCTGCCCGATTCCAGCCTTGGTTTTCACCAGGGATTTCACAATGGTGCGCTGGGCTTGGTCGCCAATCACCACGTCATCCGTGGTGGAAACCAAATCCCCCTGTGAAAGCAGGGATTGGATCTTAAAGGTTTTCCTCATGGCGGAGTGCGAGATTTCAACGTTTCGTTCGCTGGTTTTCACAGGAATAAATACCACACCCAGTCTTTGCGCAATCTTTTGTCCGCGATAGGCTTCGCTACGCAAAAAGATCGTGGTTTGCAGTCCTTCGTAATCATATTGGAAGGCAACCACATCTCGCATTGCCAAGCTGGAAAGAGTAAATCCACTCATCGCCCCGATCACTGCCAAAACCATCGCGAGAGCGATGTTGCCGCTGGGGCGTTTGAACATCTTGAACATTTCTCCTCCCTTTATTTGGGATGGTCTCCTTTATTTCTTGGCCATCTTGGTTTTAAACTTCACCTCGCGGTATCGGTCTTCTCCGGTGCGCACCCGGGCATTCAGCTCAAGCTGCAACACCAAAATGTCTCTATCCGCATAGTCGTTCACCTTGGTGAACAGAAATTTATCCACGATCACTTTATCCAGATTTTCCTGTTTGGGAAACACGTAGAGCGGAGAAGCAATCTGAACACCGTGATGGGAATAGTTGCAGCGCACCGCTCCGTCGTAAAGGTAGAAGTGGGCAAAATCCGGAGTTTGGAGAGTGCTTTGGCTGGGCGGGGTGATTCTGAGGCCGGTGGAGCTGTTTGTGGTGGTGTTTGTAAGTTCCAGGTCAATGGCATTCACCACGCCGAAATATTCCTTGTTCCCTTCGGGGCCAACCGGAATACCGTTTTTGATCTGGTTGATGCAGTCAATGGCATCGGTCTGCAAGTCCGCCCAAGCGCTCAACTCCCGATATTTGCGAAAGAAAATGCCAATGCCAAGCGAGCTGATCAGGATCAAAATGCTGGAAATGGCGATCACCACCAGCAGTTCGGCCAAGGTCACGCCGCGTTGACGTCCTAAAAGCGAATTCTTGAATGTAGTTTTGCTGTTCATCATGGAAGGAAATAGTCTTCCCGCATCGAGAGCATGCGCGGTTTTTTTGTGGCGGTGTCGGTCCAGGTCATTTTTGCTTCCAGGATGCGATAGTTGAAGAGCTGCTCGTTCGAGGTCTCCTGAGCATTTCTCGGTTCAACCGTCATCCTGCCCACCAAAATGTTGTCCGGGTCACTGTCGTCAATGATATAATCCTTGTTCAACTGCAGTTCAAAAGGCTTGCCGCGGCTGTGACGATAGTATTCCATATCTAGTTCGCCAGATAAAAGCAGCGTGACCACACGATCCCGATAGTTTGTGAGCAGTTGCTTTTCAGCATAGATCACGCCAATGTAGATGGTAACCACCAAAAGAGCGATAACCGCCGCCACAGCAACGGTTTCGATCAGAGTGATGCCGCGCTGACGCCGCAACAGGGCAAACCAAGGTTTTTTCACAGAAGCTGAATCAGTTTTCATCAAACGAAACCGGTGCCGGTGGCAAATTGCTTGGGATTTTCAGCAAATTCCTCAGCCACAGTGCGTTCCACCAGATTGTTCATCACCAGGTTATACAGCGATTGGTCGCGGGTTTGCATTCCTTCCTTTGTGCTGGCCTGGATGATTGAGGGAATCTGATAAGTCTTTTCTTCACGAATCAGGTTTCTCACCGCGGTGTTTGCCACCATGATTTCCAGCGCGGGCACCCTGCCCTTTCCGTCTTTGGTGGGCAAAAGGGTTTGGGAAAGCACCGCTTCCAGGGATTCGGAAAGCATGGAGCGAACCTGCTGCTGCTGTTCCTTGGGATACATATCGATCACACGGTCGATGGATTTTGTGCAGCTTCCTGTGTGGAGCGTGGCAAAAACCAAGTGTCCCGTTTCAGCCGCTGTCAACGCCAATGACACCGTCTCCAAGTCACGCATTTCACCCACAAGGATCACGTCCGGGTCTTCACGCAGCGCACTTCTGAGCGCAATCGTGAAGCTGCGGGTGTCGTGCCCCAGTTCGCGCTGGTTCACCAGGCTGTTTTTGCTTTGGTGCACAAATTCGATGGGGTCTTCGATGGTGATGATGTGGCAGTGACGGTTGTCGTTGATCGAGTCGATCATTGTGGCAAGGGTGGTGGATTTTCCGCTGCCGGTGGGTCCTGTCACCAGGATCAATCCCTTTTCCTTGGTGGTCAGCTTTCTCAGAATATCCGGCAGGCGCAGTTCCTCATAGCTTTTGATCTCATTTGGAATCACGCGGAAGGCACAGGAAACTCCGTTGATCTGATGGAATGCGTTCACACGGAAGCGGACATCTTCGCCCAGCTTGGTGGAAAAGTCGATCTCAAGTTGGTCTTTGAACATCTCCTGCTGGACTTCGTTCATCACACCAAACACCAGAGCCTCCACCTCAGTGGGGGAAAGCACGGGCAGGTTCAGGCGCTTCATTTTGCCGTTCACCCGCACCATGGGGTGAGCCCCGGCCGCTATATGAAGGTCCGAGGCTCCCGCTTCCGCTGTAAAGCGCAAAAGTTCATGGATAGTCAAGCTTGTGCCTCCGGCTTATTCGCTTTCGGTGTCCACGCCTTCCGTGTCAGGATTGGTGAACTGATCAATCCCGTAGCCGTGGAATTTCGCTTCCTTCACGTCATACCAAACCTGCTTGTCGGCTCCACCGGGAAAATCGTCTGTGGAGGTGGCAATATATTTGGTGGGAGGGTTGCCGGTAACTTCAAATTTCCAGTTTTTGATGGTGCTTTCGCCCAGATTGGTTTCCTTCATTGCATCTTCAATGGTGAAACCCTGGGTGCTGCCATAGCTTTGACGGCGAACGTTGTAGGTGTTGCGAATCGCGGAAATGGCGGTCTGAGCTTCACTGGAGCGGGAACGTTCCACGTGGCGCATATAGATCGGAACCGCCAGGGCGGCAAGGATGGCGACGATGATCACCACCACCAGAACTTCGATCAGGGTAAAACCCTTTTGCTGTCTCACTTTACTGAGCATTGTATTCCTCCTTGGGAATGGTTTTTTTTGGGTTTTGAATATATTTGCACATTACGTGCCAATTCTTGTTCAAATTTTCATCTGCCATTTGAATACAATAAATCCCTTGACGTTTTCTTGTCCACATTTTTTTAGGAAATCGAAAAAACAATAGAATCTGATCTAAGGAGATAAACATGCAAAACCTACGCTGGGTAATAGTTATGCTTCTACTGGCTGTGGGCACGGCAAATCTTTTTGCCCAATCTGGCACACCTGTGATAATTGCACAAAAACCAAATCTGATAAACCAAGAAGATATCCTGGCGGAGTTTGATGGCGGAACCATCACCCGCAAGGATCTTGACGATCGCATCAGCCGCCTGCCGCAAAACCAGCAGGCACGCTATCGCACCATGGATGGGCAAACCCAGGTTCTGGACGCCCTCATCATGGAGGAAATGTTCATGGCAAAATCCGCCAAGTTGGGCTTGGACAAAGATCCCGAGATTTTGCAAAAAATTGCCGAAGGCGAACGCCAGTTCTTCATCCAGGAGTTTTACAAACGCAACGTGAGCGACCTTGTGATCGTAACCGAAGCCGATAAACTTCGCTATTATGAAGACAACAAGCAGGCATATTTTGAATTTCCCAACCTCACCATCGAATATATCCAAGCTGCCGACGAAGACTCCGCTCTGGCCGCCATCGCCAAGCTGAAAGCCGGCGCAAGCTTTGCCGATGTTTCCGATGAATATAATATCAACAGCTATGCCAAGGGCCTGAAGGGGCTCATCAAAAACGTGCGTCTGAACGGCAACGTGCCCGGAGTGGGCAACGACATCGAACTGGAAAAACTGATCAGCGATTCCGAAGTGAGCCAAACAGAAGTTTACGGACCCTATAAAACCAACACCGGCTGGCACCTTTTCCGCACCCTGAACCACAGACCCGGACGCTATAAAACCTATGAGGAAGTGCAGTCTGAACTGGATCTGCGCGCCCGTCCCGGAGTGGAAAGCAGGCTGATGGAAGACCTCAAGCTGCGCCTGAAAGAAAAGTTTGAAGTGGAAGTGGAAACCAGCCGCCTTTCAGAAATCGACCTGAACAACCGCGAAAACAACAGCGAAATCATGGATGTGAACCTCATCCGTTCAAACAACCCGAACCTCAATATCAACGTGGGACTGCTTTTGGACCGCTATGCCCAGCTTTCACCGCAGGAACAGATGTTCTATCGCAAGGATCCGGACGCCGCTCAAAACCTTTTGGATCAGGAACTGGCACGCGCCCTGCTCCATGCCGAGGCTGTGGAACAGGACTATGGACGCTATGTGCACCAAATGCCAGAATATGAGCAAATGCGCCGCTTCTACATCCTAAGCAAAGCGTTCCGCCAGTTGGTGGTGGATACCATCGAAGTCAGCAGTGAGGAAAACCGCGCTTTCTATGATGAGAACATCGAATCCTACACCACTCCCGCCAACCGCAAAATCGAAGTACTGTGGTTCAACGACGCCAAGGTGGCAGAAAAAGCCCTGTCGGAATATAAGCTCTACCTGAAGTTCAAAAACCGCAAACGCATCGATAAATTGATTCAGGAAAAATCCATCCGTCCCCAGGTGAGCACACTGGACAATATCTATAATAATGGCATCATCACCGGCATCGGTCCGGACGAACATTTCTGCAACATGATCTGGGAAAACCCCATCGGCTTCATCAGCCCGGTTTTCACCTCCACCCGCGGCGACATCCTCTTTTTCCGCACTCTGGATGAAGCCCCTGCCAAAGCGCAAAACTTCACCGAAGTGGAGCCCCGCATCTACGGAATCCTGAAAAACCAAAAACAGGCCAGCAGACAGGAAGAGGTCACCAAAGAGCTCATGCAGGAATTCAACCTGAAGCACTACCCCGAGCGCATCACCCTCTCCCTCACCGCGGAAGAGCTGTTCAACATTGCAGACAACGCAGCCAGACAGCGCAATTTCGCCGCTGCCATCTCATATTACGACCAAATCATCACCCACTATGCCAACGGTTCAGACGACTATCGCGCCTCTTTCATGAAGGCGTTTCTGGTGGCAGAAGAAGTGAAGGATGAAGCCGGCGCCATCGAGCTTTTCAAGTCATTCTTGAGAAAATATCCCCAGGGTGAATTGAACGAATCGGCTCAGTTTATGATCGACTCCCTGGAAGGGAACGTCGTTTTGGAAATTGAAGACTAACGTGACAATGCCTCGCATACACATCAAACCCCGCTTCGGCGGGGTTTTTCTTTGCCCGCTCCTTGAGCCCATAAACACAGCCGCACCCTGCATCCTCCTCTCCCACCCGCCAAAAAGGCGGGTGGCTGTCGTGTGCGAAGCCGGGACGAACAAGGATGGGCTCAAGAAGGAAGGGGGGGTAGACCGTTAAAACTCCATGCTCAGGGTCACGGGTCCGTCGTTTAGCAAAGACACTTTCATATCAGCCCCAAAGATGCCGGTCTGCAGCGGAATATCCGTTTGCGAGAGGATTTCCACAAATTTATCGTAAAGACTTTCAGCCAGTTCAGGTGGCGCGGCGGGGGTGAAATCCGGTCTGCGTCCCCGTGCCAGGCTGGCGTAGAGGGTGAATTGTGAAACCAGCAGCAGCGAGCCTCCCACATCTCTGAGCGAAAGATTCAGGCGACCCTGTTCATCGCTGAAAGCTCGCAATTCCATAACCTTTTTTGCGGCAAGCGGCAGCAGTGCCTCCGTGTCCTGGGGTCCAAAGCCCACAAAAACCAGATAGCCCCTGCCGATCTGACCGCAGATTTTGCCCTCCACCTCCACCTTGGCGTTCAAAACGCGCTGGATCAGGATCCGCATCAGTCAACTCTGAAGCGGTGGACCTCCCAGCAGCCGGTGTCGTCCAACCAAACACAGCCGTGTTCAAAAGGCGGAATCACAATCTGCAATCGTCCAAAGGCCACACCCGGCTTCAAAAATCCGGCACTGATGGTCTGTTTGTCCCATGTGTCCTTGGCTTTTTGCTTAATCTTATATTGGCGATCCAGCTTGCCGTTGTTTTGGAAGGTGATGAAACGCAGGGTGATTTGCGGTCCGGAGATCTGGCTGGATTTGGTCCAAAGCCGTGAATAGTAGCCTCCGTAGCGGTTTATGCGAAAGGCGTCGGATGTAATTACGACCGTGTTTGGAGAGGCATCCACACGCAGGGAGGTGTTTCCCTGAATGGCCTCTTCCCCATCGATGAAAACGGGGGTTTTGGCCACGCCGCTTTCGCCTTGCAGAGAAACGTTCCAGCCCAAAAGTGCATCCCGCGGATCCAGCGAATAGGCGCTGAAGCCGGGATTTGAAATCAAGTTTGGCACGCCTGCCGTGTCCTTGTCAAAAAAGATCAGGCTGGAATGGACCAGACAGGACGAGAGCAGCAAAGCCAAAGCTGTGATCAACAACCAAAAAAAGGCGCGTTTTTTCATTTCATGAAACCCCGTTCGTTAAGATATTTTAGCACAACGCCCACACCCAGAGTATTGAATAGCAGATTTGACCCGCCGTAACTTATGAAAGGCAAGGGGATTCCCGTGGCGGGAACCAAGCCGATGTTCATACTGATATTGATAAAGGTTTGAAACATAAGATATGACAGGATTCCGGCGGAGGCAATCCGGCGTTCACCAACGCGGATTTCGCCCACGGCCCGGATCAACCGCCAAAAGAACAGAACAAACAAAGTTAAAAGAATAAGGGCGCCGATGAAGCCAAATTCTTCACCGATCACGCTGAAAATGAAGTCTGTATGGTGTTCCGGCAGGAAATTCATGTTTTTTTGCGTCCCCTGCAGCCATCCCTTGCCGGCGATGGAGCCGCTTCCCACGGCGATTTTGGCTTGGATGATCTGATAGCCTGCGCCCAAGGGGTCGGCCATGGGGTTCAAAAAAGAGCCGATTCGCCCCTGCTGGTAGTCTTTCATACTGTTCCAAAATACCGGCATGATCAAGGCCAAAAATCCATTCAGGATGCCCGCAATGGCTGTGGTGATCCAGGAAAGCCGGTTCCACAGCAAAAGACCCACCAGCACAATTATCCAAATGATGATGGCTGGCCACCACAGTGAGGATAGCACACTCACCACAGGGCTGATGAGCAGCAAAATGTAAAGCAGCGGCACATCCGCAGCGATGAGCATCGCCACAAGGCTGAACATAAAGACCAGGGTGCTGCCAAAGTCCGGCTCCAGCATGATCAGAATCACCGGCAAAATCACCAGACCAAAGCCGTACAGGATCTGGCGGATTTCGCTCATGTTTTCCCTGGAAATGGTGCGTGCCACGATCAGGACGGTGAACAGCTTGGCGCTCTCGGAAGGCTGATAGTGCAAGCCGAAAAAGTTGAACCAACGGTGGGCGCCGCTGACCTCGGGGGCAAATAGCACCGCCATCAAAGCCAGGATGTTTAGGATGTATGCCGGGATGATGATCAAGTCAAATATCGGCATGGGCAAGCGCATCAGCAAAAACATCATGCCCAGGGAAACGACGGCAAAAATGAGCTGCTTCCACCAATGGTTTTGCGTGGAAACATATTCACCGATGTGAGTGGTGGAGGCGGAAAAGATTGCCAGACAACCAAATAGGATCAGCAACACCAAATAGGCAGCCAACACAAAATCAAACTTTTTGCGGTTGATCATTGTGTTTCCTCCTGGTGTGCATCCCCGGAGTCCTGATGCCCTGCGCCGGCTTCTGGCTTGGGTTCAAAATCGTGTTGAGCCGGAATGCCCGCAGCCGGGGCTCCGCCAAATTGAGGCGGAATGGCGCCTGGTTCGCGGATCTTTTCAAGGTTTCCGATGTAATAGTTGAAAATCTTGTTTGCCACGGGAGCGGCAACAGCTCCGCCGCCGCCGGCGTTTTCCATGAAAACCGTGACCACGATCTCCGGTTTGTCCGTTTCAATAAAGCCAACGAACCAAGCGTGGGTGGTTTTGCCCATATAGTTTTCGGCGCTGCCGGTTTTTCCAAAGGTGGTGGCGCCGGGCACGCTGACCACGCGGGCGGTTCCGCCGGGTGCGTTTGTAACAGCCCAAAGTCCGTCACGAATGGCCTGCATGGTTTCGGACGACCAGGGCAGGGGGTATTTATTCAAGGCTTGGATTTCCTCGCGGGTGATGCGCGCCGGACCCATGGTATGCATCAAAATGTGGGGCTGAATCCAGGTTCCGCGGCGGGCAATGGCTCCGAAAAGAGCGTTGATCTGCAGCGGGGTGGTGAGCACTTCGCCCTGCCCGATGGCAAGGTTTGCCTTGTAGCCGGTGAGCGAACCTTTGATGTCGCGCTCCTCGCGGTAATATTTTGTGGTGGGATAGAATCCGCCACGTTCATTGGGCAGGTCGATCCCTGTTTTTTCCAGCACTCCGCAGGCTTTGGCGTGAAGCATCATGGCATCCAGATCTATTCTGCTGATGAGATCGTAGAAAAAGACGTCGCAGGAAACCTTGTGGGCGTCCACGATGTTCAGTGACCCGTGTCCCGCTGCGCTCCAACAGCGGAAAAAGCGGTTTCCGATTTGCAGTCCGCCGCTGCAGGAAGCCAGCCGGGTGTGGCGATTGATCACGCCCAGTTCCATGCCTTTGGAGCCGGTTATGGGCTTAAACACCGAGCCGGGCGGATAGCTGGCCTGGATGATCCTGTCCAGCAGCGGCTTGGAGGGCGAATTCAAGCCCGCCCACACTTCGCTGCTGATTTTTTGCATGAAGATATTGGGGTCGTAATCCGGTTTGCTGAGATAAGCCAAAATGCCGCCGGTTTGGGCATCGGAGACGATCACGCAGCCCCGGAGTCCGGGAGGGAAAACCGCATTTGCATATTCCTGCAGGTCGTTGTCGATGCTCAGGATCAGGCTCAGCCCGTTTTGGGGCTCGACGGAAGTGTTTTCCTTAAAGAGTTCCAAGCTTTTTCCCTGGGCGTCCACCTGCATGATTTCCTTGCCGTCCTTGCCGCGCAACAGCACTTCATAATAGCGTTCCAAGCCGGTTTTGCCAATGTAGGCGTTCAGGGAATAGTCTTCATTGCGATAAAGCTTGTATTCATCTTCGTTGATGCGACCCACGTAACCTGTGAAGTGATTGGGATACATATAGTTGCGCGAGGTGCCGATGCGGAAATTCAGCTCCGGAAAATCTGATATCCTCTCGGAAAGCGTGACCACGGTGTCGTAGCTCAGGTTGTCTGCCAGCAGGATCTCTTCGTAGGCTTTAAACCTCTGTGCAAAGATGAGTTCCTTCAGTTCTTCCGGTTCCATGCCAAAATGCACTTTCAAAAAAACCGAAAGTCGCTCGGTGTTGTTTATTCTGCTGGTGGTGAGGTAAAGATCGTGGGCAGGGATGTTTACCACGATGGGACGGTATTTACAGTCGTAGATTTCACCGCGGGTGGCAGTCACACGCCGGATGCGGACAAAATTGCTCTCCGCAATGTGGCCATAGTATTCACCCTGAAGCACTTGCAATCTGAATAGCGCCACCACCAAAATCACGGTGAGCAGCACCAGGGTGATTTTGAAAACCAGGGTGGAAAAGTTTTTAATCATTTACCAAAACAATGCGCAGACGGGACACAAGCTGGGTGATCCAAAAAACCACGAAGCTGATCGCCAGATTGTAGGCAAATGCAAGCAGGTTCAAAGCAAAAAGCTGTCCTGTGAAGCCATAGTCGATGCCCAGCATGAGCCAAAAAATGAAGTGGAATATCAAGTTTGCCAAGATCAGGGAAAGCATTCTCGCCAACACGCTTTCATCTTCAAAGGGTTTGCGGAATTGGTTGATCGCCAAGCCAACAAGCAAAAAGATAAGCGCGTGGGATCCAAAGGTTTGCGGGTATGTGGTGTCGTAGAGCAAGCCGATGAGAAAGATCACGATGAGGGCGGGATTGAGTTCACGGCTCCAAACCAGATAAACCACCCAGGGGATGAGTATGTTCGGGATCACCCCAAAGAGTTCAAAAGTTGGCATGAACAGCACCTGGACATAGAAAAAAAGCAGACCTAAAATATAAGTCCAGATGTGTTTCAAAGCCATGTCAATCCAATCTTCTGATGATGCACAGAGGGGTTTGTTCGTCGTCCTGACCCTGGGGATTGTCTCTCACCACCGCTTCCACGAAATGTTTGGAAAGACCCTTGCTATAGCCGATGGCCCAGGAGTTGCCAATGTCGTTCACATCCACTATCGCCACGGGAAAACCGAATTCATCCGCCAATTCCTGAGCAACCTTGCCGGGTTTGAGCGGACCTTTCACGACGGTAGTCACATATTTGCCAACGGAAGTGGAGCCGGCTGAATCAACCAGAGCGGACTGCATTCCCGCAATTCGATAAAAATCTCCACTGCGCCCAAGCTTTTTGGTGATCCCGCCGATGACAGCGGCAACAAGAATGCGAAGGGTTCCACATTCATCGATGGCGCATTGCATGGTTGTGGGTAATCCCAAACCAACGCCGTAGGGCACCTTCATCACTTTGGAAGACAAAAAATGGGCAAGTTTCCCGGGCTTGATCTCATCTTCGGGAATGGCGCGTCCCTGCGTAATGGCAAGCGGACTTTCGCTGATGGTGAGAATGTCGCCGGGCTTGATGTGCGGCAGGGCAAATTCGCGGACGATGTCCGCAATCAGATCGTTTTCTGTAATGATCTTTGTTTTCAGAGGGATGCGCTCAACGCGCACGCCGCCGATGGTGATGATGGGTTCGAATATTTTACTCATTGTTTTCCCTGTTTTAGGATGAATACGTGTTCGAGGTTTTCCACCTGGGTGAAGGGCTCGATTTCCGCTGTGATGAAGAGCTGATCCTGCGAATCGCGGATGCGGGAAACCCTGCCAACGGGGTAGCCCTTGGGATAAAGGGTGGAAAGGTTTGAAGTTACGATGGTGTCTCCCGCACTGATCTGGGAGCCCAGGCGGATCATGTTCATGTTCGTATTGCCGGAGAGATCGGCCTGCAGGATGCCTTGAACGCTGGTGAGCTTGTCCATCACGGGAATCTGGAAGCGCGGATTGCTGAAGGGCAGCACCACACAGTTTGTGGCAGAAACCGAGATCACCCGGCCAACAATGCCGCGTGCGGAAACCACGGGACTGTTCACCTCAACGCCGCTCGCGCTGCCTTTGTTTACCACCAGGTTGCGCTGTTGAAACTGCCCGGAATAGCCGATCACTTCCGCCACCTCAAAACCCATGTCGCCGGTTTCAAAAGTGATGGTTTGCATGGTATGGCTTTCCTTGAGGGCGTTGTTTAAGCTCAGGTTTTCCAGAGTTAGGGAAGCCTGCTGCTGCTGAAGCTTTGCCAGTTCCTGCTTAAGCGAACTGTTTGAACGGAATAGGTTTACAGAACGGGTGAAGGGATAGAACACCGTCTGCCCCAATAGCGATGCACGCTTGGCTCGGCTTTCGGGACTTCCCAAGCTCAAAGCCAAAGAGACCAGCACCAGCGCCAGAGGCAATAGCATTTTTTTCACGGATTCTTCCTTTTCACCTATTTGCTTGTATGCCCAGCCAAAAACTGGCTGGAGCGCTTAATCAATCTTTGCCGCGCTGAAACGATGCTCAGTCTTCGATGCGTTTGATCAGAACGTTGCGATAGCGGTCCAGTTCGTCCAAGACCCTGCCCGCACCGCGAACAACACATTCCAGAGGATCCGGCACCACAAAAACCGGCAGGTCAACGGTTTTGGAGATTTTTTCGTCCAAACCCTTGAGCAGGGCGCCGCCGCCGGTGAGGAAAATACCGCGTTCGGCAATGTCGGCAGCCAGTTCCGGGGCTGTGCGTTCGAAAAGCCTCTTGATGGCATCAACCATGGTGGCAATGGTTTCGCTGATGGCTTCGCGCACCTCTTCAGAGCTGATTTTGATGGTGACCGGAAAGCCGGAAACGATGTCACGTCCGCGCACATCCATGGTGAGTTCCTGCTTCAGGGGATAGGCGCTGCCAATCTGCATTTTGATCTTTTCCGCGGTTTGCAGGCCAACGTGCAGGTTGTTCTTTTTGCGCAGATAGCTGATGATGTCGTTGTCCATCTTGTCTCCACCCACGCGGATGGAGTTGTGCACCACAATGTGGGACAAAGAGATAACCGCAATTTCGCTGGTGCCGCCGCCGATGTCCATCACCATGTTTCCAAAAGCTTCCTCGATGGGAAGTTCGGCGCCAATGGCGGCCGCCACGGGCTCGGAAACCAGATAAACCTCACGCGCACCGGCGTGAAGGGCGCTGTCGCGCACTGCGCGTTTTTCCACTTCCGTGATGCCTGAGGGAACGCAAACTATCACCCGCGGCCGCACCAGAAGACGCTTTTTCTGGGCGCGTAAAATGAGGTCGCGCAGCATGAGTTCGGTAACCTGAAAGTCGGCTATCACACCGTCTTTCATGGGTTTGACCACCCGGACTTCGTCGGGGTTTTTGCCCAGCATCACCTTGGCTTGCTGGCCGATGGCAATAATCTTTTTACTGTCGTTTGAAACAGCCACCACAGAGGGTTCGTCGATCACGATCCCGCCTGTTTTTTTGTAAACGAGGGTGTTTGCGGTGCCCAGGTCGATGGCAATGTCGTTGGCTTTCATGCCAACAAAATCAAAAAAAGACATTTAAACTCCTCTGTATCCAAGCTTCAGGCAGGCCGAGACACACCTGAAACGAAATATTCGCTAATGGTAACCCAATAAATTTTTGTAGTGATGCGCTGTCAAGCGAAAAAGCCAGATGCTGTTCCACATGGCAATTTGGCAGGCTTCAGGCATATTCCTTTTGGGCAGTTTTGCGATTGCCGGTCAAGGCTGCTTTTTTGATGCCTTGTATTCAGAACTCAGTCTTTTGCTTTCAAATATTCCTGGATTTCAGCACGCTCTTTGTCGTAACCGGCTTTGCCCATCAAGGCGTAGGTGGCGATTTTGCCTGCCTCCACCCCGGGCTGGTCCAGCGGATCGATGTGCAAGAGTTTTCCGGTGAAAACGGTTTGGATTTCATACATCATGATGAATTCACCGATGTGGAATTCGTCGATGGCGGGGAAAACGATGTTGCAATTCGGGCGATGTGCTTTGGTGAGGGCTATTTCAGTGGCAAGCCATTCGGCATTAAGCAGTTCGGAAAGCTTTTTGCCACCCAGATAGCTAACTTCCCCGCGCTCGGGATGCAGGTTCGGGATCACGTAATCGTGTTTGAAGTTTTCCACGCCCAGGAAGGTGAAAACCTTGTCGTTGGGACCCTCGGTATAAAGCTGCACCTGGGAGTGCTGGTCCGTGGTGCCCAGAGCCTTCACAGGAGTCTGTCCCACAAATACTTCACGGCCTTTTGAGTTGTGACGTTTGCCCAGGCTTTCCGCCCAAAGCTGGCGATACCAATCTGCAAAATCGTACAGGGAATTTGAATAGGGCATCATCACCGAGATCTTTTTGCCCTCATGCATGTAAAGGTAATGCAGCAAACCGTTCAGGTATGCGGGATTCTCAAAGCTGTCCAGCTTTTCACAGCGCTGGCGCATGGAAGCAGCTCCCCGAAGCAGTTCGGCAATATTGATGCCCACAAACGCCGAGGAAAGCAGTCCCACATCTGTGAGCACTGAAAAGCGCCCGCCAACATTGTCTGGAACCACAAATGATTGATAGCCTTCGTTTTGGATAACCTGGCGCAGGAAGCCTTTTTCGCGGTCTGTGGTGATGATGATTCTTTTTGTGTAATCCTCCGGGTGACGCTTTTTGAGGATGTCTGTCAGAATCATATAACCAGCCATGGTTTCAGCCGTGGTTCCACTTTTGGTGATCACGTTGAAGAGAGTGGTGTCGAGGTCAATTTGACTCAGGATCTCATGCAAATAAATGGGATCCACGTTGTCGTAAACAAGAAGGCGCCGCTTCAATTCACGCTCTGTTTTTAAAGCCGAATAGAGGGCGCGGTTTCCCAGGGCGGAGCCGCCAATGCCAAGCACCACCATGGTATCGAAGTGCGGATCGATGCCGGAAATGTAATCCAAAATGGGGCTTACATCGTACTCCGGCAGTTCATAAAAGCCCAGGACATTGGCTTTGCGATCGGCTTGGATTTCCTCGTGGGCCTGCATGCAGGCATAGCGAAAGTCCTGCACTTTAGAAGCCGGAATCGCCGTGGGCAAGTCTTTGGAATGCAAAAGGTTACGATATTCAAAACGCAGCATGTGCTCTCCTTTACAGGTTGTAATATGGTTTGAGGCGTTCAAAAACCAGGTTTTCGATGGCGGAAAGGCTGTTCAAGTCCGCTTTTTTCACGATCTTAAATAGATCTTCATCACAGCGCCGGATGATGGCCTTGCAATTCAGCCAGGATGCCGGAGCCACACTCAATTCCTTAAAACCCATGCCAATCAGCAGGGGCAGATATTCCGCTTGGGAAGCCATTTCCCCGCAGATGGAAACTGCCTTGCCCTGCTTTTCCCCAGCCATGAGCGTGGTTTGCATAAGTTTAAGCACTGCAGGATGATGCGAAGTATAATAGGCTGTGAGACCCGAATGATTGCGGTCTGCCGCCAGGGTGTATTGCACCAGATCGTTGGTGCCGATGCTCATAAAGTCGCAGTGGACGGCAAGTTCCTCGCTGCAGAGTGCGGCGGAGGGAATTTCTATCATCACCCCCAGAGGGATGTCCGGATCAAAGGCAAGTCCCTGCGCTGCAAGCTGATCCATGCAGGCATGCACAATTTCGCGTGCTGCCAGAAAATCCTTGAGATCCGCCACCATGGGAAGCATCAGTTTGACCCGACCAAAGGCGCTGGCACGCAATGCCGCCCGGATTTGGGTTTCAAAAAGCTGCTGGTGAGCCAGGGAGAAACGAATGCCCCGCAACCCCAGATATGGGTTTTCCTCCGGTGCGGACGGTATCAGATGCGATATTTTATCCCCGCCCAAGTCGAAGGTGCGGATGGTAACGCTATGTGGTGCATACCGCTCCGCGATGCGGCGATAAACTTGAAACTGACTTTCCTCATCCGGCAGAGTCTCTTGCCCCAGATAGAGGAACTCTGTGCGATACAGCCCCACCCCATCGGGATTTCCCTGCTTGACTGCCTCCAGTTCGGTGTTCAGATCAAGATTCAGGCGCAGCTTGATCCTTTGTCCATTTTGGGTTTGAGTGGGAAGTTCGGCTTCCTGACAAGCCGTTTCCTGACTGTGCTGATATTTTTTGAGCAAATCCTGATAAAGATTCAGAGTGTCGGCATCGGGATTGAGGATGGCCTTGCCCTGTAAAGCGTCCAGGATGAGGGTGTCACCATTGTTGACAGTTTGAAAAATATTGGGCAGTGAAGCCAGCGCGGTCAGCTTCAAGGAACGGCTGAGAATGGAGGCGTGGGAAGTGTAGCTGCCATGCTCGGCACAGTAGGCTTCCACCCCCATTTGGGCAAGCTTGTTCACCAGCGAAGGTTCCGCTTCTTCCAAAACGGCAATTTGCCCGGGCTGCCAATCCTGCGGGATCTGCGCGCTTGAACCAGTAAGTTCATGCAAGAGGCGGTGTTGCACGTCCTTGAAATCGGAGGCGCGTTGGGCAAAATAGGGGTCTTCCAAAGCGGTAAAATGGTCACGTACCCGTTGGAAGTTTTCCTCCACTGCCGCCGCGGCAGAAAGCAGCTTATCTGTAATGTCGGCACGGATTTGTCCCAACATTTCAGGGTCGTCCAGAATCAGAAGATGCGATTCGAGGATCTCGCGGTCGGAATCGGCACCCTTGAAGGCCTGAAGCTGTTGTTCCATCTCGGCTCTGATTCTTGCCAGGGCGGCGTTCAGGCTGTTCTGTTCAGCTTCCAGTTCGTCCTGTATGATATGATGTCGCCGGATCACCCAGTTTTGAGTTTTGAGCAGGCGTGCCTCTCCGATCACAAGACCGGGACGGATCACAATCCCGTTGAAACTCCGCATTGCCATCAATCCTCTCCGAAGCCGCCACTGATGAGGGCTTCGATTTCTTCCAGCAGATATTCCTCGTCTTCGCCGTCGGCAATGAGATTCAGGGTGGAACCATATTCCGCCGCCAGCATCATCACGCCCATAATGCTTTTTCCGTTCACGCGCATGTCGTCTTTTTCGATGTAAAATTCACTGCGATATTTGGTTGCAGCTTTTACGATCAGCGCGGAGGGTCGGGCGTGAAGGCCCATCGGATTTGTAACCTTAATCTTTATTTGGCGCATTCGGGCCGCCGGAGCCTGATTTGATGAGGGTTTGTTTGCGAATCTCGTCGTGAAGCTGGCGGTTGAAATCTTCTGCAGCGTCGTAGCCGCCGCCTTTCAGGATCATGTTTTTGGCAGCCACTTCCACGATTACGGACACATTTTTACCCGGCGAGATGGGCAGATAGATGATGGGAACCTTGAAGCCAAGGTGGTCGGCAAAGTTTGTGACCAAACCCACCCGTTCATAATCCAGATTGTCCTGCCAGGGCATCAGTTCGATCTGGAGATCGATGTTCTTTTGCTTGCGTACGCGTTCAACCCCGAACATGCGTTCCACATTGATGAACCCCACGCCGCGGATCTCCATGAAGTGACCAAAATCTCGGGCGGTTTTTCCCACCAGCTGTTCATCCAAGACCTTGATGGCAATCATGTCGTCCGCCACCAGGCTGTGTCCGCGCTGGATGAGATCGAGCGCGCATTCGCTTTTTCCAATGCCGCTCTTTCCCGAAAGCAGGATGCCCAAGCCAAACACATCCACCAAGGTGGCGTGGATCTTCTTTTCAGGGGCAAAAACATACTGCAAATAGCGAAGCAACTGAGCGATGAGCTGCGCCGTGGTAAAACGGCTGGAAATGATGGGAATGTTGAGATCGTTGCCCAGATACTCCAAAATGGGCGGCAGGGAAAGCCCCTTGGTCACGATGATGCAGGGGATGTCCAGCTTGAAAAGCGAACGAGCTCGCTCCAGCATCGTATCTTCTGGCAGGCTTTGCAGATAGCGCACCTCCACTTCCCCGAAAACCTGGATGCATTCGCTGGAAAAGAAATCCAGATAGCCGGAAAGTGCCAGACCGGGACGGCTGATGTGGGCAGAAGTAAGCGTCTTGTCCAGGGTTTCCGGCTCGGTCACCAAGGATAGCGCGAAGTCTTTTTTCTTCGTGTCGAAAAATTCTCGGATGCTGATGGATTTCATGGACACTCCTTCAGCCCACCGAGGCTGCCGAACCCAAGTCCGGCAGCCTGGGGCTTTTAATTTAAGGTTCTATCAATTTATAGTTTTGGCTGTCTCTTCTCACCAAAACGTTGAGGCGATCGGTCTCCACATTTTTGAAGATGAGGAATTCTTCCTTTTGATTGTCTATTTTTTCCATGGCTTCCTCGACTGAGAGGGCTTCCGCCACAGCACGTTTGGTTTTGACGGTTTTGTGGGCTTTGTTTTCCAAGTTTACGAAAAGATCTGATTCGCGCGAAAAATCCCTGAATTGGTCTTTCAGTGCACGTTTTTGGTGGTCGGTCACACGGTCTTTCAGCTTTTTGACCTGAGCTTCCATCCTGTCCAGAGCGGTGTCGATGGAAAGATACATGTCCATTTCCTCCGCTTGGCTTTGCAAGCCGAATCTGGAAGCCTGCAACGAAATTTCGCAGACGTTGCGGCTGCTTTCCAAAGATAGGGTTACATGGACGGCAATGATGTGGTCAAAATACCTTTTGATCTTCAGGCACGATGATTCAACATAGTCCCTGATAGCCTTCGTGAGTTCGAAATTGCGGGCTGTGATCGTGATCTGCATGTGTGATTCCTCCTTTCTTAGATTTTATTTATGGACATATTTTGTAAATCTTCAAGTGATTCCTTGATGGTTTCGGACAGGGTGGGATGGGCAAAGGTGATGCTTTCTACGGCTTCGGCCTTTGCTCCCAGCGAGATGAGAATGGCGCCCTGAGCGATCAATTCAGCGGCGTTGAGCCCCAAGATGTGCATGCCGAGCAGCTTGGAATCATCCGCCCGGGCAATGGTTTTCACCAAACCGAAGGTTCCGCTCATCGCCAAAGCCTTGCCGTTTGCACTGTAAGGGAATTTTCCCACCTTGATTTCGCCGAATTTTTCCTTGGCCTCAGCCTCTGTGTAGCCAACGGAGGCAAGTTCTGGCATGGTGAAGGTCACGCGCGGAATTTGAATGTAGTCCAGAGCCGGAATTTCGGGCTGATCGCCTTGGATGATGCCCTTGATGTGGGCGGAGGCAATCATGCCCTGTTTGCTGGCGGTATGAGCCAGAGGCATCTTGCCAGTGAGGTCGCCAATGGCATAGATGCCGGGCAGGCTGCTGCGCATGAATTCATCGATCTTGACCGCGCCGGCTTCCATCTCAGGAGCCGCTTGCTGCCATTCAAGCTCCATGCGGGGAGCGCGTCCCACGCTCATCAACACTTTTTCAAAATTCAGCTTGCTGCCGTCGGTGAGTTCCAGTTCGCAACTGCCATCCTGCGGAGTGACTTTTTGCACACCCACCTTCGTGCTGATCTTGACCCCGGCTTTTTTGAGCGCCATGGTGAGACGTTTGCTCATTTCCTCATCTTCGTTTGCCACAATGCGCGGCAAAAATTCAATGATCTGAGTCTGTACTCCAAAGCTGTTCAAGATGGAGGCAAACTCACAGCCAATCACGCCGCCGCCCACCACCGCCAAACTTTTGGGCAGGCTTTCCAAAGCCAGAAGCCCCGTGGAGGAAAGTACATTCACCTCATCGATGGCAATTCCGGGCAGTTCCTTGGGCAACGAGCCCGTCGCCAGGATCAAAAAGCGTGCTTTGACAGCGGTTCCGGACTCGGTCTTCACTTCCCAGCCTTCGCCAAATGGCGCAACACTGACGGCTTTCTCTGCAATAACGGGGATTTCGCGCTTTTTGAAAAGGAATTCCACGCCGCTCACAAGCTGTTCCACGATGGCATTCTTGCGGGCATGGATGAGCTTGTAATCCAGGCTAGGGCTCATTTCGGGGAAACCAAATTCCGGAGCTGTGCGCATTTCGGAATAAAGCTCGGAGCTTTTCACCAATGCCTTGGTGGGGATGCAGCCTTCGTTCAGGCAGACCCCGCCCAGGCGCTTCATTTCCATAACTGCAACGTTGATTCCATACTGGTCGAGGCGGATGGCAGTTTCATAGCCTCCCGGTCCACCTCCAATGATTAAAACTTCACGGTCGAACAAATAAACCTCCTTATTGCCTGCGCAGGCGACTGTTAAGGATCCCCAGTTCCGCCCGATATTTGGCAACTATGCGCCTTGAGATCGTAAGCCCTTCCTCTGCAAGAAGTTCAACCAATTCCTGGTCGCTGAGGGGGCTGCTTTTATCTTCGTTGTCGATCAGGCAGATCAGCCTGGTTTTCACGTGCTGACGGGAAATACCTTCAAAATTTCTATCCATGCCGGCGGTGCTGCTGAAAAAGTCCTTCAGCCCGCGCATGCCGTATGGCGTGTCTGCATATTTATGTTTCACCACGCGGGAAATGGTGGATTCGCTAACACCCAGGTCCTGCGCGATCACAGCGTAGGTGAGCGGCTGGATGAGCCCATTTCCGCGGGCAAAGAAATCCGGTTGGTGTTTGATGATGGAATGCGCCACCCTTTCCAAGGTGCGGGTGCGCATATATATGCTTTTCAAGAGAAACTTGGCGCTGTTGATGCGGTCGCGCACAAACCTCAGGGTGTCGCGGTCAAAACGGCTGCGGTTGATCATCCGCCTGTAGCGCGAACTGATCACAATGTTCGGGCTGATGCTGTCGTTAATGATCACTTCAAAGCGATCATCGATCTTTTTGATGGAAATATCCGGATACACATAGTTTGTGCTGGCGGAGAGAATGCGCAAACCCGGCTTGGGGTCAAGCTTGGCAATGATGTCACGCATGGCAAGGATGTGATCCTCCCCCACGCCAAAATGGGAAGCCAGCTTTTGGAAGCGCCGGTGGATGAGATTGTCAAATTGATCGTCACAGAGCCCAACCAAGATGCGGTTTTGCAATTGATCTTCCGCCAACTGCGCCAGCAGACATTCGCTGATGTTTCTGGCTGTGATGCCCCTGGGCTCAAGCTGCAAAACGATGCGGTGCAGTTCCTCGGCACGTCTGGCGCCGATGCCAAATTGACGCGCCACCTTTACCAGACTGATGTTTTCCGGCAAAAAGCCATAGATATCGCAACTGTCCAAGAGTTCGGAGATGAACTCCACCTCGTTGTCGGGCAGGGAAAGTGGATAGAGCTGGCGCAAAAGCTTTTCCTTTCCGTCCTCTTCATAGCGGATGAAGGATTCCTTCTGATCCTGTTCCGGTTCTTCGCGACGCCCTTCGTAACTTTGATGATAATCGTTCCACTGATCCAGAATCTCGGTAAGTTCCCTGGCCTCATTCAGGGTTTTGCCCAGATCCTCGTCCTCGTCCTCATCGTCGATGCTTTCCTTGTCCTCTTGTTCCTGTGTTTCAAGGCTTTCCGGATCGTCTTCCTTTTCCTCACGCAGTTCCAAAAGCGGGTTTTGCTCCAATTCCTGCTTGATGTATGCCTCCAGTTCCAAAATGGGCAGGGCAAGCATTTTCAAGGATTGGAGCATCTTTGGCTTCAGCGCCAGTTCCTGCTTTTGTTTCAGGCCAAGATGTTGATCCATAGTTCTCATTGCTGCGTCTCGAATGGGTTGGACATAAACCGTTCGCCCAGATAAAGCTTCCGGGCTTTTTCGTCGTTGATCAGTTCCACGGATGAACCGGAAACAATGATCTTTCCTTCAAAGATAATATAAGCCCGGTTCACTATTTTCAAAGTCTCGATCACGTTGTGGTCGGTGAGCATCACGCCGATGTTTTTCTGCCGCAGTTTGGCAATGATGTCCTGAATGTCCGCCACGGCGATGGGATCCACTCCCGCAAAGGGTTCATCCATGAAAATGAAGGTGGGGTTTGTAACCAGCGAGCGTGTGATTTCCAGCTTTCGGCGCTCACCTCCGGAAAGGGTGTAGGCCTTTTGATTTGCGAGGGTGGTGAGATTGAGCTCTTCCAAAGCGCTTTCCAAACGAAGCTTGCGTTCGGCGCGGCTTATTTTCAAGGTTTCCAGAATCGCCATGATGTTTTGTTTGACGGTGAGCTTGGCAAAAATGGAGGGAGCCTGCGCCAGATAGCCCAAACCCAGCCTGGCACGGCGATACATGGGAAGCCGGGTGATGTCTTTACCGTCCAGCCAAACCTTGCCCATGTTCGGTTTTGCCAGACCCAGGATCATGTAAAAGGTGGTGGTTTTGCCGGCGCCGTTGGGACCCAGGATCCCAACCACTTCTCCCTGAAGCATTTCCATGCTCAAGTCATCGACCACTTTGCGTCGACCATATATCTTAACCAAGTTTTTCGCCTGGATCTTCCGCGCTTCCATATCTTTAAAATATCCGAAAATCCATCATTGTCAAGAGTCTTTGTGAAACTTGTAAACGCCCTTGATGCGGGAACGCATTTTCATCGTCTCCAGTTCGCTTTTATCCGAAAAACTGGCTTCCAGGTTTTCTCCTGCGGCTGTATTCAAAAAATAGTCCCGATCTTCGCTCTTTTCCCGCAAATAGCTGTATTCAACAGACTTCTCCGCCTCGAATCCGCGTATTTGCCTGTCTTCAAAAGCCACCCTGATATAGTCTGCCGTCACCCAGTTTTGCCTGTGTTGATCCTCATTTTCCGTAAAATCCAGCCTGCAGCTGTCAATCAGTTCCGCTGTCTGGAGCACGCGGTCTTGAAAATAGAGGTAAAACTCTCCTGCACTTGCGATAGCTTTGTCGGAACGAAACTCTGGCTGGCCGATGAACATCGCCTTGTCTTCATTCATCAGATAGACCAAAAAGTCGCTGCTGGCCTCAAATTCCCCGGTTTGAACCAACACGTTGAAGGTGGCCATCAGCTTCCGTTCAGTTTGAAAATACTCAAATTTATCCGCCCTCACGGTCAGGGTGTCTTTCCCGGCAATGTGGATCAAAGGCTCCTCAACCAGGTAGCTGTAACGGGTTTTCCGATCCCAAAACGCATATCCGCAGGTGATGTCAGCATTTTCCTCCCTGTCGTGGGAACTCACGTTTTCCCAAACTGTTACGCTGTTGTGAAGCTGGTCATAAACCGCTTTGTCGGCTCGAAACCAGCGCATCACCGTTCCCTTCTTTTTTTCCTCGATCAAAACCCTGCCGCCGGCATTCAACTGCTCAACCTTGCGATAATATGTCAAACTATCCGCCGCAATGCTGAGCGAATCGTTGCTCACCTTCACATTTCCATCCAGCCGGGCAATCTTTTGCAGATCAAAGATCAGCGCTCTGTCCGCCTTGAATTCCGTCTTTCCATACCAAAAATGCACCCGCCCTTCCAGCTTCATCACCTGCTCATCCTGCATTTTGGTGAGTTGCAGCTTGTCGGAGTGGATCACGCGAATCTTCTCGTGACCCTGTGCCAAGAGAAAAACAGCCGCCAAGAGCAGGCTACCAATCAAAAATGCTTTCTTCAAAGAAGCCCTCGGCGGAAATATCATCCATTTCTGTGGGATAGATGCTGAGTGTGGTGCGCAGGTTTCTGCCCCGCAATACGTTAGTGCCCTTGGTCAGTGTGACCGCATCCGGTGCCGTGACCGCATCCGTATTGCGATCCCAAATCAGGCGCTGGCTGCTCACGATGCCTTCTTTTCCCACCAGTTTCACATTTCCATAGGCAAAGACCATGTTGCGTGCGTCGTCCACAATGGTGCTGTCTGCCTTCAGGCTGGATGTGCCTCCCTCGCTGTCGAAGCTGGTGATATCCACCTTGTAGGCATGCATGATGCGCTTGTCGTTCCAGCGGTCGATGCGCCCCGCCTTCAAAACGAAGGACAGCTTTTTGCCGTTATATTCGGAAATGCTCACGTTCAGGCTGCTTTCGTCTGGAACCCCGCGTTTCATCTGGTCGGTCACGCTGTCCAAACTACCTTCACCGCAGGCAAAAAGCAGAAGCAGGCTCAAAAGCGGCAGCAGCTTAACTGATCCGCGCCAGATATTTGAGCACGGCTTCATCAAAGATGCCTTTTTGCACAAGCACATATTCAATGCATTCCCGAACCGCCCCGTGACCGCCACCGGCATTTGTAACAATGTCGCAAAGCGCTTTCACGCTGTTTGGTGCGTTGGCGGGGCAAACCGACACCGCCGCGCGCTGCATCAGCGGAATGTCGTTCCAGTCGTCGCCCATGAAAAGCATGTTGTTAAAGCCAAATCCCAGATCTTTCAAGAGCTCTTCGGCGACCTTCAATTTATTGGGGATTTTTTGGAAAAGATGAGGAACCTTCAGATCATCGCAGCGGCGCTGAAGCAAACTTGACTCGCGCCCCGTGATCACTGCGGTTTGGATGTCTGTACCCCAAAGCAGCATAAAACCCATGCCGTCCTGGGCGCTGAAATTCTTGCTCTCGACTCCGGCGCTGTCATAGATTATCCTGCCATCGGTCAAAACCCCGTCGCAGTCGAAAGCCAAAAGCTTGATTTTTTCCCAGCGCACCAAGGGCTTTGTGGGCTTCCCCAGCTTGTCGTGGCTCATCTAAACCTCCAAAATATGGTTTCAATCATCAAAAGTCCTTTGCAAAGGGGCGGTCCCGCCGCCTTTTCAAAGCGGACTTTTTTACATCATGCAGGTTCCGGCAAAACCGCCGCGTCTTCTATTTTAAAGGCTTGGTTCTCTCCCAGCTGAAGTTTGCTTCTTCGCGCCCAAAGTGACCGTATGATGCGGTGGGAAGGAAGATGGGCCTTCTCAGATCAAGGTAATCGATGATTCCTTTAACTGTCAAGGGAAAACTGCTGCGAATGAGTTTTTCCAGTTCCTGATCCGAGATCCTGCCGCTGCCAAAAGTCTCCGCCATCAGCGAAACCGGCTCGCTTTCGCCGATCACAAAGCTTAGCTGGACCAGGCATTCATCCGCCAAAGAGGATTCCACCACGCTTTTTGCGATGTGACGAGCCATGTAGGTGGCGCTGCGGTCAACCTTGGTGGCGTCTTTTCCGGAAAAAGCGCCGCCGCCATGCTGAGCCCAGCCGCCATAGGTGTCCACAATGATCTTGCGCCCGGTGAGGCCTGTATCCGCCGCCGGACCACCGTGTTCCCACATCCCGCGGGGGTTGATCTTGATCTCATAATCACCAGCGTGGAAGCTGCTGCAGGAGTCACTTTCCAGCTCTTCCACCGTTGGTTTGATCACCAAGTTTTCGATCAAATCCTTCATCTGGGCAAACTCGGCTTCATTTTTAGGAAAGTGGTGTGTGGAAATAACCACGGTTTCCAATGCGGAAGGCCTGCGTCCGCAATAGCGCATGCTCACTTGGGATTTGGCATCCGGCAGCAATCCGGGAATAGTTCCGTCTTTGCGAGCTTTGGCAAGGTTTTGCATCAGCAGGTGAGACATCGCAATGGGCACCGGCATCGAATATTTGGTCTGATTGCAGGCATAGCCGAACATCAGGCCTTGGTCGCCGGCACCTTCGTTGGTTTGCAGTTCAACCGATTGCGCGTGCAAGAGGTTTTCGATCTTGCAGCTTTGTGCATCGAAACCTTGGTTTGGCACCACGTAGCCGATGTCGGAAATCACCTTGCGGACTATGGGTTCCACGTCCAGTTCGATGTTTTTGGTAGTGGAAACCTCACCGGAAAGCACCACCCTGTATGTGGTGGCCAGGGTTTCGCAGGCAACCCGGGCATACGGGTCTTCCTGCAGATAGGCGTCCAAAATGGCATCCGAGATCTGGTCGCAAACCTTGTCTGGATGTCCCTCGGAAACAGATTCGGAGGTGAAAACGTATTCGTTTTTGTCGCAGGGCACGGGAGCGTGCAAGGCAGTCATTTTATTCTCCTTGTTTTTTTAATCTCTTTTCAGGTGACTTTGCCCCGCATAAAAAAAATCCGGCTGCCAAAGCCGGATTTATAAATACCGAACTTTAGCACATTTTTTCTGCGGAGCAAAGGTTAAATCACCGCGTTCAACAAAATTATGGTACATCTCCGGGGATTCGAACCCCGGACCCACTGATTAAGAGTCAGTTGCTCTACCAACTGAGCTAGAGATGCACCGCATTGGCGTCATGTTTTTCAATGGCTCCACAATGTCAAGAAAAATGGCGATGAACCCTGTTGATCCGGTTTTGGAGCGATATTGGCCATCAAACCCGGACCCTGTCTCAGGGCGGTCATCACTTCTTAATCAAGCCTTAATCAAGTCTTAATAATTAACGCTTGATTAAGGCTTGATGATCACTTGATTAACGCTTTCGGCAAGGGGTGACCCATCCTAAAATAGGTTGACCAAAAAACCAGATTAAGGAGAGAGGTTTTGAAAAAGACACGTCCACAAGTTCGATATAGCGAAGAAGTTAAACGAATGGTAGTGGAAGAAATTGAAATGGGAACAACGTCCCGTCCTGAACCAGGTTGACTCCCAGCCGGTTTTTGACCACCAAACAATCCAAGCTAAAAAACCTGTTTTACAAACCCCCGATTCCGGCTTATATTATTTTTATGAACCTTTCAACATTTATAAAGGATGACTCATGTCAAAGGAAATTGAGATCAGCATTGTGAAAGAGGCTGATGCCGGGCAGATTTTGGAGCTGTATCGTCATCAGGGCTGGTGGCAAAAGGATGAAAACCCCCAGGATCTGGAAACCGTGAAGGGCATTGTGGCAAACAGCTTTTGCTTTGCGATTGCCAAACAGGGAGAGCGGATCATCGGCATGGGACGCTGCATCAGCGACGGCTTCAGCGATGCCTACATCCAGGATGTGGTGGTGCACAGTGACTTCCGCGGACAGGGCATCGGCGCCAAAATCATGAAAAAGCTCATGGAACACCTCCACACACACAAGATTCAATGGATAGGGCTCATCTCGGAACCGGGACAGGAGGAGTTTTACGTCAAACTGGGCTTTTCGCAGATGAAAAATTACACCCCCATGCTTTTGGATATGCCCAAGGAAAAGTAAGTAAATGCTTGAACTCAAACCACTGACCCCAGCCGAAACCCCCATTTTAAGACGCTTTTTGGATCCTTATCCCCGTCAAGCCTGCGATTATGCGATTTTTAACCTGATGACCTGGGGAAAAATCTATAACAACCACTACACCATCTGGAAAGAACACTTTGTGATCTTCAACCAAATGTATGCCAATGTGTTTTTCCCAGTGGGACCCGGTTTGAAATCCGAGGAACTGCGTGAATTGATCGAACTCTTCCGGGAAATTGACCCAAGGGCAAAAATGGTGTTTCTGCCGGAGGATTGGCAGAGTTCGAACCCGGATCTGGAGGAATTTTTCGACCTGTGTGAGGAACGGGACTGGGCGGACTACATCTATTCCGCAGAGCTCATGGTGACCCTCACCGGCAAAAAACTGGCGAAAAAGAAAAACCTGATTTCCCAATTCCGGCGTTCCTATCCGGACTATCATGTTTTGCCGCTCACCAAGGATAAACACCCTGTTTTACTGCGTTTTACGGAAAAATGGCGGTTCGAACGCGGCGCTGAGGGAAGCTATCTGGATACCGAAATGCAGGCCATCCGAAACAGCCTGGAAATGTGGGATGAAATTCCCGCAGAAGGCATCATCATCTGCCACCACAACAAGATTTCCGCCTATTCGGTGTTTTCACCTCTGAACTCCGATACCGCCGCGGTGCACTTTGAAAAATTTGATCCGGACATGAAGGGCAGCGCGCAAATCATCAATTGGGAAACCGCAAAAGTGCTGCAAAGCCGCTTTAAATGGATAAACCGCGAGCAGGATATTGGATTGAAAGGCTTGCGGCAGGCCAAGCTTTCATATCAGCCTGAATACTTGGTGCCCTTTATTTCCGCAGAACTAAAGTCTTAAATCGTATCCGTTCAATAATTTGCCAGGGGTCTCAGCTTCCGCGTTTGGGTCTGAAAGCCAGACTGATCAGATAGAGCAAAAACTCCAGCAGAACAATGTTTGCACCTGTGGGAAGGTTCAGCCACCAGGACAGGGCAAATCCACCCACAGCGGCAAGGATGGCAACCAAAGCGCTCACCGCCACGGCTTGATCCAATCTCCGCACCAAATTGAAGGCTGTGGCCGCAGGCAAAATGAGCTGGGCGCTCACCAAAATTATTCCCGCGGCTCGCAGAGTGATGACGATGTTTGCCGCCAGAAGTATGATGAACGCTCGATCCACGGCGCGCACAGGCAGGCGGAAAAACTCCGCCATATCCGCATTGTAAGATAGATAAAAAAGCTCTTTGAAAAAGAAGATGATGAAGGCAAGATTCACAGCGGAAAGAATGCCCAGTTGCCAGATTTCCCCGGGGCTTGCCAAAAGCACGTTTCCAAACAGGTAATTTGCCAGATCGAAGGTGTAGCCGCGCCGCAGGGAGATGAGCACAATGCCCAGCGCCATGGACACGCTCAGGAAAATGGTGATGGCATTTGCCTCCTGCAGTTGGTGCCGGCGCGACAGCCAGGTGATTGCCAAAGCCACGCCCACCACAAAGATCAGGGTCACCAGTTGCAGATGCAAGCCCAAAAGCAGCGCCAGGGCAATGCCGGCAAAGGCAATGTGGGACAGCGCTTCACCTAGATAGGAAACCTTGCGCAGGGTTACAAACGGCGAAAACAGAGCCAGCGAAAGCGATGAAAGCACCGAGGCAAACAGAGCATGAAGCAAAAAACCCAGCATCAATATTCCTTTTCGATCAGGCGCACGGTTTCGCCAAAGGTTTTTTGGATGATTTCGGCGTTCACCAGTTCGGTTTGCGTGTGGCAGTGCAAAGTTCGGTTCAGGCAGATGAGAAAGCTGCAATAGCTGGTGAGGATATTCAGGTCGTGGGAGATGGTCACAATGGTTTTCCCTTGGCTGTTCAGCTCTTTCAGCAATTCAAAAAAGCTTTGCACGCCGGGGAGGTCCACCGAGGCTTCGGGCTCGTCCAAAATCAGATATTTGCTGTCGGAAACGATGGCGCGCGCCAAAAAGACGCGCTGCAATTCGCCGCCGGAAAGCCCACCCAGTTGCTGCGATGCCAGATGCGCCGTTTTGGTGGTTTCCAACGCTTCCAACGCTTTTTGCCTGTGGCTTTTGGAAAAGCGCCTGCCGATTCTCAGTTCACCCGCCAAACCCAACAAAACCAGGTCCAAAGCCGTTGCCGGGAAACGGCGGTCAAATTCCTCCGTCTGAGGCAGATAGCCCATCGGGTTTTGCCTCAGCCACAAGTGGTGGGGAACGCCGTCGATCTCGATGCTGCCGCTCTGCAAAGGCAAAAAGCCCAGGATCAGCTTGATGAGGGTGGATTTTCCCGCGCCGTTGGGTCCGATGATGGCGGCAAATTCACCCTCGGCAAGCTCGAGGTCGATATCCTCCAAAACGATGTTTCCGTCGAAGCTGTGCGTAACCCCGCTGATTTTGATCATTTACCGTTTGCGGCTTTGGTCCAGATGGAGCGCATCCGCTCCCAGTTTGCTTCGATCAGTTCTGTCAAAGTGTTCACTTCCAGGCTGGTTCCCAGGGGATCCAGTTCCACCACATCCAAATCAAATTCACTCGCCAGCACCTGTGCGGATTTTTTGTCCATCTGAGGTTCCACACACACGGCTGTCACGCTGTTTTCCTTGATCAATGCGCCCAAACGAGCCAGATCGCCCGGACTGGGTTCATGCCCAGCAGAGCTTTGCACGCTGCCCAAGTCGTCGATTTCATACAATTTGGTGAAATGGTGAAAGCTGTCGTGGAAGGTGATGAGCGGGGTTTTTTCCATGCGTTCGCGTTCGGTTTCAATGCGCGAATCCAGCGCCGTGAGCGTGGCACCGAGGTTCACAGCATTGTTGGCAATCACGTCGTGATGCTCGGGAAAAAGCTCCTGCAGCTTGGGATACAGTTCCAAAACGAGTTTTTGCATCAAAATGGGAGACAGCCACACATGGGGGTTGCCTTGTGCGCCAGCGGCTTCCTCGCCAAGAAGCTCGGAAACCTTCAGATGCTTTTCTCCCAAGGCATCAAAAGCCTGATCCAGCCCTGTTTCCAAGCCATAACCGTTGGAAAGCGCAAAGGCGGCTTCATGCAGTTCGGCAAGTTCCTTGGGACGCGGACTGTAGCTGTGTGGCGAAGCATTCGGCGGGATCAGGGTCTTAACCTCAAAATCCGGTCCCAATATTTCGCGCAGCAGCAGTTCATAGGGGTAGATCGATGCCACCACCACTGGCTTTTCCTCTTTTTCCGGGGCACGACAGCCCACAATCAAGAGCAGTATCAGCAGAAACGGCAGTATCTTACGCACTTTTGGCACCCATGGAGCGCAGGAACTGGGTAAGCAACCTCACTCCCACACCGGAGGCGCCAAAAGGATTCACCCCGTTGGGTTTGTCTTTCAGGGAAGTTCCGGCGATGTCCAGATGCAGCCAGGGTTTGGAGCCCACAAATTCCTGGATGAACAAACCTGCGGTGATGGCTCCAGCCACCGGGGCACCGTTTTTCAGGTCTGCGATCTCGGAACGCAATGCTTCCAGATAGGGCTTGTGGAGAGGAAGTTCCCACACCAATTCGCCGGTGTTGTCTGCGGCTTCCTTCATTTTTGTCATCATCTTGGTGTCGTTGCCCATCACAGCGGTGATCTGGTTTCCCAAGGCACCTGCGGCGGCGCCGGTGAGAGTGGCAATATCAATCACTTTGTGCACTTTCAGGCGGCTGGTGGCATAGTGGATTGCGTCCACCAGGGTGAGGCGTCCTTCGGCGTCGGTGTTGATCACTTCAATGGTTTTGCCAGACATGCTGCGCAGGATGTCGCCGTTGTGGTAGGCTTCGCCGGAAATCATGTTTTCACAGGCGGCCACAACGCCCACCACGTTCACTTTCAGCTTCAGAGTGCTGATGGCAGACATGGTTCCAATCACAGCCGCGGCTCCAGCCATGTCGCTTTTCATGGTCAACATTCCCTGTGCGGTCTTGATGCAATAGCCTCCGCTGTCATAGGTCAAACCCTTTCCAACCAGGGCGATGGTCTGGGCCTTGGGGTCGGAATTGCCATTGTAGTGCATCAAAATGAGCTTGGCTTCCTTTTCCGAACCTTTGGCAACGGAGAGGAAGGCATCCATTTTCAACCTTTTGATCTTGTCCTGATTGAAGACTTCGATGGAAAATCCGTATTTCAGGGCGGCTTTTTTGGCAAATTCCGCCAGGGTTTCGGGGTAGATCACGTTTGCCGGCTCGTTCACCAGGTCTCGCGCCATATTTGTGGCTTCGGCATAGATCCTGCCTTCCAGGATGCCGCGGTTCAGGTTGCGTGCCAGCTTTGGAATCATCGCCAGATGGATCGCCTCCAGCTTGTGATTCTTTTTGTGTTCCAGATATTTGTCGAATTTATAGGCAACCAGCAGCGCCGTCTCAGCCAGAGTGTGCCCAAGGCTCACTTCGCTGAGGGAGTTTTCAAAGCCCAGGAAAAGCCAGGCTTCCTTTGCCTCTGCGCTCAGGGCGGTGCGAACTGCCACAGCCAGAGAATCGCGAAACTTGCCGACGTTGAATTCATCCGGGTTTCCCACACCGCACAAAACCACCTTGCTGCGCTTTTTGGCATGCAAAATGGAAAAGCTTTTCACTGCGGCAAATTCATATTTGAATTCTTCTTCCTTCACTGTGGCTACCACAGCATCGCGCACATATTTGGGAAGGTGTTCCAGGGCGTCAACGTCGCCGTTTTCGCCCATCATGATGATGATGGTTTCCATATATTCCACGGGTTTACGCATCAAATCGATCTTCATTTGTGTTTCCTCATTTATTTTTTATTATCTTAAAAATCTTCACTCAAACCGATGTAAAAAGTCGGCTTGGAACGGGTTTCCAGATCGGTGAGCCAAGTGACATCGAAACTGAGCACAAAATAGCCCAGATCCAGCCTGGGACCAAATCCGTATCCCAATTTCAGGTCCTTAAGGCGGCTTCCTTCAATAGGCTGGAAGCTCTTAAAATCGTCAAAAACCGTGCCAAGCTCGGCAAACATGCTTCCCCGGATGTTTGGAATCGTGATGGGAAGCGGAAAAGCCATGCTGATATATTCAAAAAACGGAAAGCGGAATTCCGCTGCTGCCACGGCTTTTTTGTTGCCGCTGATGTTTTCGCTCAGGGCGCGGATGCCATTGTAGCCTCCCAGGGAAAAACGCTGGGGGCTCTTACCTTCGCTGATGCCCGCAATTCCCCGCAGGGCAATGGCATAGCGTTTGTTGAAAAGCGTGTAGCTGCGCCAATCCAGATAGTTTGTGACGTAGTCCACGCTGCCGTTGCTGAGGCTGAGACTCAGGTCATACATGGCGCGCCAGCCCAAAAGAGGACCGGTGGAACCATACAGAGCGTTGTCGTGCACCAGCTTGAAACCGGGTGCATAGACCCAGGCCTTGTCCTGACCCTGCAGGAGGTCCAGGCTGTCCCCCAAAGCGTGGAGGCTGCCCTTTCGCTGGTAAAACATGTTGTCAAATTCGGCTCTGAAAAACCGGCTGAAGGGATAGCGCATCAAAAAGTAGAGCCCGGAACGCCGCTCGTGATAGCGATACCAGCTTTCTCCCTGAGAGCTGGGACCCAGGAAATAAAACTCATCGTTCAGATTGAAGGCGCCAATGCCATAGTCCATCCGCTGTTTCAGATACAGATAGCTGAGACTCAGATTCGATTCATCCAGCTTTCCAGCCACTCCGGCGTTGATGCCGATGCCGTGGTGTCCCATCATGTCGCTCATGCTAAGTTCCACAGCGCCAATGGTTCCCACCGCCGGCGAATATGCCAGCCCGCCCCAAAGCGAATCCAGCGAAAACCGCGCACGGTAAGGCTTAACCTGTGGAGGTTCGGTCTTTTGGGTGGGCCGATTGTCATAGCTGAAATCCAGCATCAACTGCAGCGAATCTTCCGGCGCATATTCAAACGGACGCGGAGGATTCAAAAACTGATCACGCAAAGCATGGCTGCTGGCGGGGTTCACCCTTTTCGGACGCTGCCGGCTGCGTTTGCCAAAATAGTCCAGATCGCCAAAGTCTATATTTTCCAAAAGCTTGTCGCTTGTGTCAACCAGCACGGGGCTGGGGTGATCCACATATTCAAAGGCAGCGGGGTTCAGATCCTTGTAATAGATATCCCAGGAGCCGTCAAAGAAGTTCGCCGCCACCAGACTTCTGCCATCCGGGGCAACGTCCGCACTGTAAACTCCACTCAAAACGTTTGTGACCCTGGCTTTGCCACCCTGCACAAGGTCCAGCGCAAAGAGATTGCTCACGCCGCCTTCGTAGGTCACATAATACAGGGTTTCACCCTTTTCGTCAAGCTGAGGATAGGCGCAGTCTTGCTTTTCGTGGGTGAGCCGTGTCAGTTCGCCAGTTTCAAGCTCAAGGCTGAAAATATCCGTCACCAGGTCGGCAAACATTCCGCGGCGCGTGCTTTGCAGATCCCGGCTGCGTTCGGAGGCAAAGATGATCCTCTTTCCATCCGAACTGAAACGCGGCTGCAGGTCGTTGTAAAGATCATCCGTAAGCTGCGTGATTTCCTCGGTGGCAAGATCCAGCAAAAAGAGGTCGCAGCGCATGCCCTGCTGTCCTGCAAAAACCAAGCTTTCGCCATCCGGGGAAAGATCCAGTTCATAAATCGCGCTCATGCCCGTGGGGGCAATGCTGCGCACGATCTTTTTTCTGTCCACATCCAAGACGTGGATGCGGTCTCCGGATGCGGTTTTTGCCGCAAAGGCGACCCTTTTTCCATCCGGGAACCAGCTCAAATTGGCACGGAAATAGTGAAATTCCTCGGTTTTGGCGCTGGCTTCGCCTTTCAAAATGCGTTTGGGTTCGCTCAAACCGTGCAGGGTGCCCATCCAAATGCTGTGACGCGCGTTCGAATTGCTGAAATATACATAGCGGCTGCCATCGGGGCTGAAGCGCGGCACCAGATTGAGATAGGAGCCGTCCTTTTTGCTGTCGCTGCGTTTTTCCATGCCTTCAGCGGGGATGATCTGCGCTTCCACCAGTGGCCAAAAATCGCGCTTGAGCTGATAGCGCCAGCGGCTTTCAAGTTCCTTGAATTCCAAGCCAAAAACCTTTTGGGAAGCGATATCCATGCTGCTCATGGAACGCAGGGCATAGTAAAATTCCGATACTTTTTCGCGACCATAATGCTGGGCGATGAACGCCAAAAAGCTTTCGCCCATGCGGTAGGCATAGTAGCCGCCAATATTTTCCAGCCCCACCAGCTTGTCGTTCACCACCATGTCCAAGATGAACATGTTGTTATAATCGTTCTCGCCGCCCAGGGAAAGAAACTCCGGCAAACCTTCCGAAAACCAGAATGGAAAGGAGCGCGGACGCATCGACGACAGGGCTCTTTGCACGCTGTCGTCCAAGGCATTGATGTAGGCATGGGTAAGTTCATGCGCCAAAAGCGATTCCAGATCGGAATAGCTGCCCTCAAAGGGGATGGCAACCCTGTTTCTCAGGCTTTCGGTGAAGCCGCCAATTCCTTCGGTGAGCAGGGGATAGATGATATTTGTGCTTTGGAATGTGCTTTTGCTGCCGTAAAACATGATGGGAATGCGCGAACCCACGGGAAAGCTGAATTGTTCCTTCAGCGTATAGTAGGTTTCCTCCGCCATCAGCGCTGCCAGGCGGCCAAACTCGTCCTCGCCCTTGGGATAGTAGATATCGAAGTGCATGGTTTCGAGCACAGACCATTTTTCGTTTCCAACGTTGACCTTGTTTTGGCCAAAATAGTAGGCAAAGGCGCCAACTGTATATAACAGCAGCAGGATAAGGGCGATATATTTTGATTTCATTTGCTTCCAATAGCTCAGAAAATGCTGAACTTGAGATATTTTTTGGGATTGGCGCGCAGGTCGCGAGCCAGGGAATCAAGCTGCGCCACAGAGTTTTGCAATTGAGTGTAAAGGCCTTTGTCGCGCAGCAGCAACCCGGCGCTGCTTTCATCCGAATTCAGCGCATCCGCGGTTTGTTCCAGCTTGCGGGAAAGGGTCTTGAGGCTGTCCAAGGCCGAGCTCACATCCGCCATCACCGCCGGAGCCTGTTCCAAAGCGGGATCCAGCCTGCTGGAACTGCTTTTCAGCACGCTGCGGATTTCGCCCGCCAAAGTTTCAATTTCGCCCAAAGTGTGCCTCAGATCGTTTTTGGCGTTGGCGGCAAGTCCGTCGATGGAGCCGGCGGCTTTGCCCGCATTGTCGATCAACTCGGCAGATTTATGCAAAATTCCCTCGTCCTCACGCAGCGTCTCAAAAAACAGGTTGAGCCGGTCCATGGCAGAACCGGCCTGGTTCATGGCGCTCATGATCCCCAGCGAGGTGTCGCCCTTTTGAATTTGCTTCAAATCCAGCGGCGCTCCCTCTCCCTGGGAGATATGCATGCCCTTTCCGCCCATCAGGCTGCGGTCCGAAATGAAAAACCTTGCCCCTTCGCGCAGAATGATGTCGCTGCCGATGCGCGTGAACACCAAAATATCGTTTTCGCGCGCCTGTATCTTTTTTACCCTGCCCACTTCCATGCCGCGAAAGTTCACCTGATCGCCCACTTCCAAGCCCATCACGTCTTCAAAGCTCACGCGCAGTTCTTTTTGCGAACCCGTGCCAAGCCTGCCGCTCAGCCACAAATATGCGCCGATCAAAATGGCAATCGTGAGCACTGTGAAAACGCCCACCTTGAACTGCGTGCTTCTCAAATTCGGATAAAACTTTTTCACCTGACTCCCCCTCAAGTTTTAAGCTCTTTCTTTTCCGCTGCGGGAAAGAGGATGTTGTTCAAAATCAGCCTGTAGCCGGGCGAGTTTTTGTGCAAATCCAAGATGGTTTCGGGGTCTCCAACCTTGTGCTGATAGTCTTCGGGATCGTGCCCGCCATAGAAGGTGAAGGTCCCCTTTCCGATGTTTCCATGGATGTATTTCACCTCATTTTGCCCGGGAACTTCGCCCAAAATTATCACGCTTTTTTTCACCTTATCCTTGAAAAAGGAAGTGGTTTGACCCAAAAATCCGTCCACCACATTGGTGTGACACTGCGTGAGCATGGTGGGCACGGGATCATATTTTGCCGAAAAATCAAAGAGCTGGAAAAAGTCTGCCTCGGCTCCGCGCAGGCGGGAATAGTCGCTGGCATCGATGTCGGAAAATTCATAGACGAAGGGGTTTGTGATCAATTCAAAATCTTCAAAGGCAAAACAGCGGCTGTAGTTCAGTTTGCTCTTATAGTTTGGGTCAAGTCCATCGCCGTCGATCAGCGCATCCACCACATCGATTCCATAGGCAGCCATGGCAATGTCGAAAGTGTCTGTGGCAGCGCACATTGCAAACATGAAGCCGCCTTTTTCCACAAACTCGCGGATCTTCATCGCCACCGCCTGTTTGAGCTGCCAAACCTTTGTGTAGCCGTGCCTTGCAGCCATGGCTTCGTTCACGCGCACATCATTTTGATACCAGGGGGTGTGACGGTAGGAGCCGTAAAACTTGCCATATTGGCCGGTGAAATCCTCGTGATGCAGGTGCAGCCAGTCATAGTCAGCCAATTTTCCTGCCAAAACCTCTTCGTCCCAAAAGCGGTCATAATCGATTTCCGCATATTCCATGGCAAGGGTGACCGCATCGTCCCAAGGCAGCGCATTCGGCGGAATGTAAACCGCGATTTTGGGATCCTTTTCCAAAACCACCGCCTCCATGTTCGCTTCCTGGATTTCTGCCATGATGGAGGCAACATTTCCCCCGGAAATCCATTCAAAACGGACTCCGCGGATATTGCAAAGCGCTGCCAAACCATCGGAATCAGGCATCAAAAAGCTGCCACCGCGATAGTTCAACAGCCATTTCACCACATACTGCTCCTTCAGCGCTTCGAAAGCGACGCCATAAGCTTTGAGATGATCGCTTTGCGTGTGATCCATCGGGATGAGGATCTCGGCCTGTAAAAGCCCGCAAATTACGATCAAGAGCAGTAGCATGTATTTTTTCATGTGGTTCCTCATACAGAGCTTAATCCATTTCCACAGTGGATTTTAACTCTGTTTTTACCTTAGTGAACAAAAGCCGTCCGCGGGCTTAAATCTGTCAAGCTAAATTCTGATCGGGCTGTTATTTTGACGATTTCGATGCCGATAGTTTCACTTAAATCCTGCTTATTGCCATTGCAAAATTTCCAGCTTGACCCTTGCAGCTACTTCAACCCTGTAGGCTATTGCCAACCCTAAAAAGGAGCATAATAGATGAGCTTCTTAACTACGGGAACCGCAAGCTGGGATGCCATCTTCTGCGTATGTTTTCAAGGCTTTAACTATGCCTGACCCTTGGCTCGAGCTTCATTCCTTTTGCGCAGATACTCGTCAAGCACCCGCCTTTGAGCGGGTAACTTAGGGGAAGGAAACGGGAGAGAGATCAGTGCAGGTCAAGCAGGGAGGCGCGGGCATGCTCCACGACGTCTGGGTCATCGTTCTGCAAGATGCTTTTTTCCAGCCACTTACGGGCTTCAGCGTGCAAGCCCAACGCCAGATGGATTTCTCCGATATGCCACAGGATTTCCGAGGGAAGCTCGCTTTCAAGCATGGGCAACTCCATCAATTCCAAGGCTTTTTGGAGATCGTTCTGCAAAAAATGATACCAGGCAAGGCTGTCCAGATAAAAGATGTTTTCCGGCTCGAAAACCAGAGCGTGACGGATCAGCCGCGCCGCTTCTTCCGGATCTTCGCCGTGGATGAGCATGCGATAGCCCAGGTCGTTGCACAGACTCGGGTTGTCGGGATAGAAGATCAGAGCTTCCCGCAGGGCGGCTTCATATTCCTGGGGACTTGAATGGATCTGGTTCATCGCCAGCAGAAACAAGTAGTCCTCTTCGCTGGGGATGCGACTTTCGCGCAGCCACAAAATCAGTTCCCGCCTGGCTTCGCTGAAATCGGTTTCTCCCCCATCCTGCAGAGCCATCGCCAGGGTTTGCAGATATCTGGATGCGGGCGTATCTTGTGTGCGCAGGCGCACTTGCTCGCTGAAAAACTGCCAGCCCTGCGGATCCTGCAGAGCCAGATCGTCTGAAACGCCGGGATCGACCCCGTAGGCATAATAGGTCATAAGCGCATGGTAAGAGCCACTCTCGCTGAGCTTTGCAAGCATTTCATCCAGCGGCTGCTCTTCACCGTTCAGGATGGACCCCGCCACGAGCATGGACCAGATGGGCTGGAGTTCGTCTTCGCTGGCAATCATGGTTTGAGCCGCTTCGCCAATGCGATGCAGGATGTCCGCTCTTTTTTCCAGCAGCGCCGCAAAGGCAAGAGGATTAAGCAAGTCCGGATCACGGGTTGCCAAAATGCCGTCCGCCAAATCCAACAGGACGGGGCCGCGCTCCATCACATAATCCGACGCCGCCAAATGGAGCATTAGTTCCTTGTCTTCGGGATAGTTCAGCTCGGAAAAATATCTGCGGGCAAGCGGTAAATCACCGTAACGGATGGCATAATCCGCCAGACGGAAATAGCTCTGCGGGGTTGGGCTCAGTTCATGAGCCTGCAGCAGCAGCTTTTTTTCCTTGGCAGAATCGTAAAAACCCCAGATCTCGGCAATCAAGAGCAGTTGATCCACATCGTTTTTCGCCTTTTTGGCGGCTGAATTCAAGAGGGAAAAATCCGTCTCGACGCTGCTGCCAAGCTTGTGGATAAAAAGGCTGAGATCGGCTCGGGAACTGGGAAAACGGGAGCGCAGTTCGGCAATGGTTTGTTTTGCGTTCTCTATGTCCCGGATGAATTCCTGATATTGGAGGATCATATACAGCAGTTTTTCATCCGCTTCATATTGGTTTTTGTAGTCTGCAATCAGCTTTTCCAAGTCGTCGGAGGAGAGGGCGCCGCCATGGAAAAGATCGAAGCTGTTCACCAAAATTTGGCGTTTGATGGCCTGGCTGTTGATATCTTCCTGGGAACTGAGGTTATAGAATATGTCTGCATCGTTGCTGATGCCAAGGTTTTGGAAATATGAGCCCACCATATAGAAATAGACCGAGCGGGCTGTGGGGTTGTCCGCCGGGACAACAAGCTGGCTTTTGCCTGTGGCGCAAGCGCTTAGCAGCAGACATACCAAACAAAGAGGCAGAGCCTTCCGAGTTAATTTTTTCATTTTATCTCGATGGATTGGGAAAGCATGCCAAGTTCAAGCAGGATGGGAATCTTTTTGCCATCGGGGAAATAGGCAATGTTATCGATCAGATAGGCAGTTTTGGTGGGAGCATGCCAGAACGCCCAGCTTTGGAAGGCGCCGCCGAAGCCGCCTTCGGATTCGTTTATCCAGTGTCCGCGCATGCGAAACCCGTCATAACCGGCGATCTTCACCTTTTCGGTGCTGTAGTTATCCTCATAAATCTGATCGCCGCCGATGAATTTGTTGCCCAGTTCCTGTCTGGTTTTATAGATCCATCCTTCGTTCACGCGATTTCGGGGCATGGGCTCATAATATACGGAAATATATTTGTCCCCCTTGTGGCGCGTGGGTTTGGTGGGTTGGAAAATAAAGGAGAGAAAGCGCCCCTTCTTTTCATCTTTCCAAAGGCGGTAGATCACGGGCACCTTGATGCTGAAAGGCCTGTCTTCAAAGAACTTGCTTTCGATCACGGCATTTTTGTAGGCAGCATACGCCAGGCGCTTTTGATAGCGTTCCAAAAGGAAGTCGAAAATCTGATCCTGCCGCTGGGAAGCCAGGTTTTGCAAGCTTTCGATGTCTCTTGCCAAAAGGTAGAGCACAAGCTGGTCTTTCACATAAAGGTTGTTGACCACAAACAGTTCGGCGCCGCTTTCACCCACCGCCTCGATGAGCTTGGGATCCAGGGTTTTGTTGATATGGCGGGAAATGCTGTCGGTGCCGTCCAGGATGCCGCAATAGATGAGGTTTTTATATGGTCTGAATTCGTCCAGATCGGAGGCGGTGGCAAAAATGGGCTGAAAATAACGCTCTTCGATCACCAGGTTCAAAGTTCGCCCGACACTTGCCTCCAGGGTGTCCTGCACAGCTTTGAGCACTGCACCTTCGGCGAAAATATACACATCGTCGTCTTCGCCATAGGCAACGGGTTTGCCCGCTTCCATCAGGCTTTCGTAGCGTTCATAGTATTCCTGCGTTCTTCCGGCTTCCTTGCATCCTGCCAAAAGCAGCAGCATAAGTCCCAGCAATATAAGACTATTTCTCATCATTTATTCCTTCTTTCCCGCCATTTGAGCTTTCACCAGATAGTTTAATCCGCTATAAGCAGTTAGCAAGGCCACCGCACCAAACCAGATATGCGCTATGGTGCGAACCGGAGCTGATGCCGCCAGATCTTCAAACCAAGCCCAAAGCACCAATGCCGCGATGATGCCAAACATTTGCAGCACAGTCTTCAGCTTGCCCAGCTTGTCTGCGGGAATCACAATTCCTTTTTTAACATACACTTCCCGCAAAAGGCTGACCAAAACTTCGCGCAGGGCGATCAGGATCAAAATCAGCGGATAAAGCTTGAACGGCTGCAGCAAAGTGAGGGCTGTGAGCGCCGAAAGCACCAACAGCTTGTCTGCCAGGGGGTCCATGATCTTGCCGAAGTTGCTGATCACCTGCCACTTGCGGGCAAGGTAGCCATCCAGAAAATCCGTAAACGAAGCCACGGAAAAAACCAAGAGCGCCCAGGCGATGCTGTTTGGCGCACTGCAAAAAAAGACCAGCCACACAAAAACCGGAACCAGGAGTATCCTCAACAGGGTGAGCAAATTCGGCAAATTACGCATCGGATGAATTGGGTCGGGTTACCGTGATGCCATGGGCTCCCGGTCTGGGGTCGGGTTCACGCATGTTGTTGATCAAAATTGCAGCCACCACAGCGGTTAAGACGGAGGCAAACTGCACCAGGAAAAAGCTGAAATGGATTTGTGGCAGAAGTACGTCCAAAGCGCCCAAAAGGTGGTAGATGCCGTAGTTCAGCAAAATGGGCAGAATGATCAGCAGCGCATTTTGCCATTTGGCGCTTTCTTTGTCGCGAATATCTTCCAAAACCGTGGATTTCATGCCGCGCAAAGCCATAGCTTCCGCCAAAAAGATGTAGAGCCGCGCGAAAACAATCATCAGAAACACCAGCACGGCAATGAAAAGCGTGGAATTGCTCCAGCGCGCGCTGAGGAAATCCAGTTCCCTGCTTTCCAAACCCCATGCCAGTTCCTGAGCCTCGATGTCGTTGGCATCCAAGCCGCTGTTCTTCAGATATTCCAAGGCATTTTCCCTGCCTTTGAAGGATGCATCGATGGGCTTGAAATAGACGGAGAGAATCTGGAGCTTGAATTCGTCCAAGCCGCCGGTTTTATAGTCTTCCGGAAAGTCCTGTGCCAAAGCCTGGTGCCCGGTTTCACGGGTCAAAGAATCAATTTCCGGAATCTGCCTGGTGAGGCCGTGATAGAGGCTGTCCATCAGGGTGGAATCGTACATGAATGCATAGATGGGCATCTTGGGAATCTGGTCCAAGCGAAACTGCCTGCTGGTCAGATACTGGTGATGAACGTAGGTCCAGCCCAGCAGAGTGAGAGTGGCAAGCAGCAGAACCATAAGGTATCTGAAGTTCATCTTTACTGTCCTTTATGCCGGATGTGGCAAATAATATGCTTTGACAGGTCAGGAGCCGCCAAGGGTGAAATTATGTCAAGCATTGTGTTTTTGGCAAGATCAACTAATTGCGGTACACGGACTTGCGGATATAGCAGGAGAGCATCTCCATCTGGTGCAAGATTGCGTTTCACGCAGGAAAGCACGTCTTCCATGCCGCCCAAAAGCTCGAAGCGGCTGAGGTTGCGCGCTTGGCTGGGGCTGGCTTTGCCGCTGCCGGGAGTCAGCCAGGGCGGGTTTGAAACGATGATGTCATAGGGTTGGGAGCTTTGATACGAACGCAGGTCGCCATGGTGAAAAGTGATGTCAAGGCCGCAGTGTTCGGCATTTTTGTGGGCAAGGGAAACCTGATCAGGCTGGATTTCGAGCCCTTCGACCAGCCAATTCGGCCTTTGCAGGGCAAGCATGATGGCCACGATGCCGCAGCCGCTGCCCAGATCCAAAACGCGCTTGCGGGTCGAGGGTTCAAACAGTTCCAGTGCAGCCTTTTGGAGTGCGTGGGATGCATGGGAAACCGGTTGCGAATCCGGAGCCTGCCGGATGCAGGGCCCGCCCAAATTCAGATCCACCCACGCACGTGAACTCAGACTGACAGCTCCAACATTCTATCCAGCGAATGCTTTGCCCGGGCGGCTGTTTCGGGATCCACCACAACCTGGTGCTCTTCAGTTTCCAGAGCGTGCAAAAGGTCGTTCATCGTGGTTTTACGCATATTCGCACAGCGGGCGCGGGCGCTGAGATGCACGAGCTCCTTTTCAGGGTGCAGGTGCTTCATATAATCTGTGAAAGCGGCATCGGTGGCAATGATCAGCTTGTCGTTTTCGCCAACGTAGCGTTCCATCTGGCCTGTGGACAAAACTTCATCGGCTTGTTCCACAATGTCTTCATCGCACTCAGGATGGGCAATAAGCTTGTAATCAGGATGCTTTTTGCGCAGTTTTTCCAAGTTTGCAACAGAGAAGCCCCATTGGTGAACAGGGCAGTAGCCCGGCCAGACGATCACATCGCGGCCGGCTTTGCGTGCCGCCCAGCTTCCCAGGTTTTGATCCGGAACAAAGAGGATGGTCTCATCCTGGGGGAAGGAGGAGATGATTTTCACCGCGTTTGAGGAGGTGCAGCAAACGTCGCTTTCCGCCTTCACCGCAGCGGTGGAATTCACATAGCAAACCACTTTCGCGCCGGGATGCTGAGCTTTGAACTGCCTGAGCTGTTCATCCGTGATCATGTCTGCCATGGGGCAGCCGGCATCCTTCACCGGAAGCAGCACCTTGGCCTTGGGATTCAGGATGGCAGCGGTTTCCGCCATGAAGCGCACCCCGCAAAAAACGATGAGGTCACTTTCCGCCTCTTTTGCGCGGATGGAAAGTTGCAAAGAATCGCCACGAAAATCTGCAATATCCTGAATTGCGGGCATCTGATAGTTGTGCGCCAAAATGAGAGCGCCTTTTTCCCGGCGCAGTTTGTTTATCTTGTCAACGATATTCACGTTATAACTTCCTGTTTTTGCTAAATTCCGGTGTGTCCAAAACCGCCGTCGGACCTTTGGCTTGATGCCAATTCATCACATTGTTCAAATTCCGCCTGGGCCACGGGGCAGATCACCAATTGTGCGATTCTCATGCCCCGGCGGATCACCATCTCCTCTGCGGAACTGTTTATCAGGATTACCTTTACTTCACCGCGGTAGTCCGCATCGATGGTGCCGGGGCTGTTCAAAACCCCCAGGCCATGCTTGAGCGCCAGACCGCTGCGGGGTCGAACCTGACCTTCATAGCCCACGGGGATTTCCAGCGCCAGGCCGGTTGGAACCGCGGCTCGGCCACCGGGGCTTAAAATCATGTCTTCAGAAAGAGCGGCACTGAGGTCCCAGCCAGCGCTGTGCGGAGTCATCCGCTGTGGTGGAACCGCATTGGGGCTCAAAAGCTTGAAACGTACCCTCATGATTTGCGGTTCAGCATATATTCTGCCAGGCTGTCCAAAACCGCAGCCTTTTCTCCCAGGGGAGCAATGGCATCACGGGCTTGGGAGATCAATTCCTGAGATGTTTTGCGGGATTCGGACATGCCGTAAACCGAAGGATAGGTGGCTTTTTTGAAGTGCGCATCCTTGCCAACGGTTTTTCCCATTTCATCGGGATCGCCCTCTATGTCCAAAAGGTCGTCGATGATCTGGAAAGCCAGGCCGATCTTGCCGCCGTATTCTTCCAAGGCCTTTTGTTCCGCTTCGGGAGCGCCGCCTGCCAAGGCTCCAAACCGCAGCGCCATGCGGATCAGCTTGGCGGTCTTGTTTTCGTGGATGTAGTCGATGGTCTTTTTGTCCACCTTCTTTCCTTCGCTTTCCAGATCCATCATCTGGCCGCCGATGAGACCGCTTATGCCGCAATCGCGGGCCATTTCACGCACCATCTGCACTCTCAGCCTGGGCTGGATTTCGGCGTAGGTGATCAGTTCAAAGGCTCCCACCAGCAAAGCGTCTCCAGAGAGCAAAGCTTGTCCTTCTCCAAAAATGGCGTGGGTGGATTTTTTGCCGCGGCGATATTCATCGTTGTCCAGATCCGGCATATCATCGTGGATGAGGGTATAGGTGTGCAGCATTTCGATGGCCGCCGCCACGGGTGCGATCTTTTCCACCTCTTCATCATAAATCTGATAACTGCTGAGCACCAGATAGGGGCGCAGCCTTTTTCCCCCGGCGAACACACTGTAACGCAGGGCTTTATGAATGGTTTTGGGATATTCGTCCTTGCGGGGAAGATAGCGGTCCAAGATGATGTTTACCAGTTCCTGCTTCTCTTTCATGTCCTTTTTCAGCATCACTTTTTTATCCATCTTCGCCATCCTTTTCCAATTCGGTTTTCAGTTTGCTATTCAGCTGCTGGATCTTCAATTCTGCATTTTCCAACACATGCTGGCAGTTTGCCAAATGGATGATCCCCTCCTCGTAAAGGCGGATCATTTCATCCAGATCGAGGTTTTCCTGCTGAAGACGCTCGACAATGAGCTCCAGCGAACCAAGGGCTTTCTCAAAATTGATTTTGCCCGGATCTTTAGTATCTTTCATGCGCATTTCTCCCTATGGTATCGACCATAAAAAAAGCCAATACTTTTGTCAAGGGACTTTTTTAGTCAATATAGCCAGAATCCTGCCGCTGTCAAGAGTGATGGAAGCCTCATCTTTTTCAAGCAGATTGCTCAGTCCACGCACATTGCCCGGTTTCAGGCAGATTCCCTTTAGCGGATATGCCAAGCCATTGGAGCCCTGAAAGTTAACGGCTTCACCCCAGGGCAATAGGGACAGCAGATGACCTGCGGAGCCTGTAATCACCGTGTTTCCAGACAGAAACCACAGCTTTTGGGAGGCAGATTCCACCCTGGCTTGCAATCCTTTTTGGTGCAGAAAATCGAGATTGTGAATCAGGGCAAGCCCGTGATCAAAGCGCCCTTCCAAGCCGTTGATGATGATGAATTCCTGTGCGCCTGCCTCGATGCTCCAAAGCAGCGCCAATTCCGTGTCAGTTTCGTTTTTTCGGGTGGGGTAGGGCTTTCTCAAGCTTTGGGGAAACTGCTCCAGCAGTTCAGGCTCCACGGAATCCATGTCTCCAATGATGATGGACGGGGTCAAACCCAACGCCTGTACCCGTTCCAAACCCGCATCCACAGCCACGATCAGGTCGGAACCCGGATCTATTTCCTCATATCCGCCAAAAATCTGTTGCGGACTGGTGGCTGTGAAGATCCAGGCTTTGCGCGGCTTCATTTGCCAGTGCTGGCGTAGAGGCTCGTATCTCTGCGGTTCATGAACGGAACAGGGTCAACCGAATTGCCGTTCCGATATACTCCATAGTGCAAGTGCGGACCGGTGGACATGCCAGTATTCCCCATCAATCCAATGATCTGACCTTTGCTGACCACATCGCCAACCTTGACTTTGATGCTGCTCAAGTGGGCGTAAAGCGTCATGTAATTGTCAGTATGGTCGATATTTATCACCTTTCCCCAACCGTCGTCGGTTTGAGCTTTGCTCACCACGCCGTCTGCTGTGGCATAAACCGGGGTTCCGGTCTTGTTGCAAATATCAATCCCCTGATGTAAACGAACTTCGCCGATCACAGGGTGCATGCGGTAGCCCCAGGGGCTGGAAAGCCTTCCAAAAGTGGGATGAATGGCGGGAATGCCATCGCCGTTGCGTTCAAAGCCGGAAGGCAGACGGAAGCTTTTGTCCAGATCATCCGCCGCCAAACCAACACGCTGCTTCAAGTTGGAAAGTTTCACATCCACACGGATGATTGTTCTTTCCAAACCGGGATGGATTGGGAAGGGATTTTCGTTTCCAAAGCGTTCTTCTCCCAGGGACGGAAGCGCTTCGGGTTCGATTTTTCTGATGTTGAGGGAATCCAGCAAAGCCATCACAGAGTCGATCTGAGTTTCGTATCCTTCGATTTTTTCCTGCAGATTGGAGTTTTCCTTCTGCAGTTTGCTCAGAATTTCTTTGTTCGATTTTTCGGGCAGACGCCAGGCAAAAACAGCCACAAGCGCCACTGCTGCAACCAACAGAACAGCCACCAACAGCAACACCCGGGGGTGAACTGCAAAGGTGCGCTTCCTGTCGCTGCCATCAACCGAAAACTTGATCCTGCGATCTCCAAACATTTCAGATTCAAGTTCCCGGGGGATCTTGTTTTTCTTCATAATATTAGCTTAGGTCTCCATGTAAAGGTCTTAAGCGATATTTTACCGGCGTGAAATAACCGAAGCAGGATTGATTTAAAAGGGGAAGGGAAAAAGGAGAAGCAAAAACCGGCGCCATCGAATGGCATCCCGTGGGGGAATCGAACCCCCGTTGCGTGACTGAGAATCACGAGTCCTAGGCCACTAGACGAACGGGACACGCTATATCGCAAAAAACCAGTTTAAAAAAATGGCGACCCCTAGGGGAATCGAACCCCTCTTGCAAGAATGAAAATCTTGAGTCCTGACCGATAGACGAAGGGGTCGCGAACTGGTGATCCAGGTTGGGATCGAACCAACGACTCTCTGCTTAAAAGGCAGATACTCTACCGCTGAGTTACTGGACCAAATGTTTTGCTTAGACGTACCAAAAGTTTTTTTCCGACTATCCTGTCAAGGAAAAATTATTCCGCCATGGTGCCATCGATGCGGAAAGCTTTGCTGGCAATAATGTTGACGGCATAAAACCCGCCTGTTCAGGGCAGCCATTTTTGATTTCCATAGATCTGCCAGATGCCGCCATCCCGGATGAAATAGGAGATATCTCCATAAGTCTCGGGCTCCGAATAAGTTTGATCTCCTGAAGCAGACACAAAGTGCATTTCCATATATATGGTGGCACGGTCATATTCAATTTCCACGCGCGTGACATCGCAGGAAAGCAGTTGATACTGCCCGCGTCGATTCAGCCAAAGCTGACGCAACTCACTTGCATACATGCCATTATGCAGATAATCGGGATGCACCTGCGCCATGATTTTTCCGATTTCGTTCCAGTCAAAGTTACGCGAAATGTCATAAACTATTTCCCGCAGTTCAAATTCATCAGCCTGGCTGGTATCTTTGTCGCAGCCTGCCAACACAAGCAGGGAAGTTATCAAAACGGCAACAGCCAACCACTTCAATCGCATAAACAGCCTCATTTCAGGGCAATCTCAGCCAGATTTTCCACATGCCAGGTATGGGGAAACATATCAAAGGGCTGGATCTGTTTGATCTCATACAAGCCGCTGTCCAGCAAAAACTTAAGATCCCGCCTCAAGGTGATGGGCGAGCAACTGAGATAGAAGATGCGGGGAATGCGCGCCGCCAACAGCGCATCCAAAACCGGCTGGCGCAAGCCTGAACGCGGCGGATCCATAATCACCGTATCCGGCTTTTCCCCACCGGATTCAAAAAGCTTGGGCAGCACATCCTCCACTTTGGCACGCAAATAGTCGGCATTGGTGATCCCATTTTCCAGCAGATTGTGCTCACCATCCACCACGGCTTTTGGATTATCCTCGATGCAAAGAACCCTTTTCACATGTGACGCCAGAGACAAACCCAGCGCACCAAGTCCGCTGTAGAGGTCAAAGACCGTTGCCTGTGGGTCCACACGTTCTTTGAGGATTGCCACGATCTTTTCCAAAATGCTGGAATTCACCTGCCAAAACGAGTTGTAGCTGACCCGAAAACTCAATCCCGCCAGCTGTTCCACCAGCCAGGGTTCGCCCCAAAGCAGTTTTTCCTCAGTGCCCAAAATCACGTTGCCGCGTTCGCGATTGATATTTTGCACGATGCCCGAAATTTGGGGAAATTCCTCGGTTATCTGCCGGACCAGAACCTTGCTGAAAGGAAGCTTGCCAGAGCGGGTCACCAATACCAGAACCACCCGGCTTTGGTCCCGTGAACCGCGAAAGCCGATGTGGCGCAGGTTTCCGCTATGACTGACTTCATCGTATGCCTGCACCCCGGCGCGGCTCATGATCTCCAAGGCGCGCCCAGCGATGGCATCAAAAAGCGGCGGATGCAATTGGCAAAGTTCATGCTGCACAATGTGATGCGTCCATCGTGCATAGATGCCGTGGATCATTTTCCCATCCACTTCGCCCACGGGCATGAAAGCTTTGTTCCGATAATGAGTTATGTCCGCAGATGGAATCGTTTCCGGGATGCTGAGTTCCGGCGCCAAGGACTTAAAAAGTTCGCGGATGAGACAGCTTTTATATTTGAGCTGGGTGGCATAGTCCAGATGCAGCCAATCGCAACCGCCACAAGGAGTTTCGATGCCGAAAACCTTGCATGGCGCATCCATCACCCCCTCTCCGCGCTGGAAAAATTGTTCAGCCCGGGCAAAGGCCATATCCTTGCGTTCGCGGGTCAGCTTTGCCTCAAGCTCATCTCCCACAGCGGTGTAGGGCACGAACACGGCCTTGTTTTCGTTAAAACCGATGCCGTGACCTTCCAAGGCCATTTTTTCTATTTTGAGCCGAAATCTTTCTTTCACACCATCATCTTGCGCAAGGCATCAATACGTTTTTTGATGGGCGGATGGGTCGCAAAAAGCGTAGCCGCATTCAAATTGTAGATCTTGGCAATGGCATATGCGTCTTCTTTTTTCTGACGAACATGACCGCCGCTGATCTTTTCCAAAGCCGTGATCATGTGTCCCGGAGTGGTCAATTCAGCAGCACCGGCATCCGCGGCAAATTCACGATGGCGTGAATAGGCTGCCAAAACCACGTTGGCAAATATCATCAGCACATTTTGAAGAACCATGGTAATCAGATAGCTGCTGCCATATGCAAGCGAACCTCTGGAGCGGTTATCACTGTCTTTGCCTCGGAGAGCTCCGCTGATGATGGCTGCCACAATGTGGGCAAAAAACATCACAAAGGTGTTCAGGGTGCCCATCAGCAGAGTGGTGGTAACCATATCTCCTTCAGTCACATGCGTCATTTCATGACCCGCAACCGCGGCAAGTTCGTCTTCGTCCAGATTTTGCATGATCCCGCTGGAAAAAGCAATCAAAGACTTGTTTTTGGAAGCGCCGGTGGCAAAGGCATTGTTATCCGCGGATTGATAAATCCCGAATTCCGGCATTTTGATGCCGCGGTGTGCCGCCATCTTTTCGATGGTGTCGTAGAGGTAAAGCGCTTTGCCAGTGGCCTGCTCACGTTTGAGCGGCTTGATTTGATAGCTCATCTTGGCCATGGTTTTGCTCAGAAAAAGCGAAATAATCGCACCTGTGAAGCCGAATCCGGCACACATCAGCAGCAAACCAAGCCAATCCTGCGGGCTCAGACCGAAAAAGTACAGAATCGCTCCCAGAACTGTCAACACGAGCAGGTTCACAGTGAGAAAGATCCCCCAACGTTTGAATAGTGTTTTCATTTTATCCAATCCTTGTCATAATCATTTTCATAATCCCCAAGCCTTGCAAAAGACCTCGAGATTATCAGTTACACATTTAATCCACTGTTTTTTTCACTGAGAAAAAAGGCAAGTAAAATCTTATTGATAAGCAAAATGATCTCGCTGATCCCTAGGCTCCAACCAGTTGACTCTGCAAGCTTTACTCCTTCTTGAGCCATAGCGTTAATCAAGTGGTCATCAAGCCTTAATCAAGCGTTAATAGTTAAGACTTGATTAAGGCTTGATTAAGAAGTGATCGAGATTGTGGAGCAGGGTGCCGCAAGGTCTTTCTTGACAAATATGGCAGTTGGCAAAAATAAGCGCCACAAAAGCTTGTACATGGCTTGAGGTGTTTTTGACAGCCTTGGCCCCGAGGAGAAACCAAAGATGGAATATCCCTTTTCAAAGATAGAAAATAAATGGCAAAAAATCTGGAATGAACGCCGCATCTTCAACCCCGACGAAAGCGGACCCAAACCAAAGTATTACGTGCTTTCCATGTTCCCCTATCCTTCCGGAATCCTGCATTGCGGACACGTTTCGAACTATTCGATCGGCGACGCTGTGGCAAGACTCAAAATGATGGAAGGCTTCAGCGTGATGCAGCCCATGGGCTGGGACGCCTTTGGCATGCCTGCGGAAAACTTTGCCATCCAGCACAATTCGCATCCCCGCATCACCACGGAGGAAAACATCGCCGTCATGCACGAGCAGTTCGATTCCCTAGGCTTTGGCTTCGACTGGGATCGCGAGATAAGCACCTGCCGTCCAGACTATTACGTTTGGGGTCAGCACCTCTTTAAAAAGCTTTATGAAAAGGGATTGGCATATCGCAAAAAATCCTGGCAAAACTGGTGTGACAGTTGCCAAACCGTTTTGGCAAACGAGCAGGTGGAAAACGGACGCTGCTGGCGCTGTCATGCCGAAGTGGAGCAAAAAGAGATGGAACAATGGTTTTTCCGCATCACGAAATATGCGGAGGAACTGCTTGATTTTTCCAAAATGATCGACTGGCCCGAGCGCGTGGTCACCATGCAAAAAAACTGGATTGGCAAAAGCGAAGGCACCCTGGTGCGCTTCCCCCTGGAAGAAGGCGAAAAAAGCATCGAAATCTTTACCACACGGCCGGATACGGTGTATGGCGTCACCTTCATGGCGCTGCCGCCGGAGCATCCCCTGGTGCAAAAATGGCTGGCGGAAGAGCCGGACAACGCTGAATTGCACGAATTTTGCCACAAAGTGATCAATGAAGACAAGATCCTGCGAAGTGCCGAAGACACCACCAAGGAAGGCATCTTCAGCGGCAGATATTGCCTTAACCCGCTCAGTGGACACAGGGTGCAGATCTGGATCACAAACTACGTCTTGATGGATTACGGAACCGGCGCCGTGATGGCTGTTCCCGCCCACGACCAGCGCGACTTTGAGTTTGCCAAAAAATATGATATTCCCATGCTTTTGGTGATCCAAAACCCTGAGCAGAATTTGAGCTTGGAAACGATGCAGGAAGCCTATATCGAGCCGGGAATCAACGTAAATTCCGGGCCCTTTGACGGCATGCCAAATGAAGAAGGCAAGGAAGCCATCTCCCGCCTCATCGAAGAAAAAGGCTTTGGAAAAACCACATCCACCTACAGACTGCGGGACTGGGGCATCTCCCGTCAACGCTATTGGGGAAATCCGATTCCGGTGATCAACTGCCCCAAATGCGGGGTGGTGATGGTTCCGGATGAAGACCTGCCCGTGCTGCTGCCAGACAACGTGCAGGTGGGGAAAACCACCGCCAATCCGCTGCTCTCCGTGCCCGAATGGCTCGAAGTGAAATGTCCCCAATGCGGAGAAGACGCACGCCGCGAAACCGACACCATGGACACCTTTGTGGACAGTTCCTGGTACTACGCTCGTTTCACCGATCCCAAAAATGCAAAAATGCCCTTCGATCCCGAAAAAACAAACTACTGGATGCCGGTGGATCAATACATTGGCGGCATCGAACATGCCTGCATGCATCTCTTGTATGCGCGCTTCATCGGAAAATTCATGCGCGATCTGGGCTGGCTGGAAGCCGACGAACCCTTTGCCAGACTTTTGACCCAGGGCATGGTGCTCAAAGATGGCGCCAAGATGAGTAAGTCCAAGGGAAATATGGTGGATCCGGGCTATATCATCGATCGCTTTGGGGCCGACACACTCAGGCTCTTTTTGCTGTTTGCATCCCCGCCGGACAAGGATTCGGAATGGAGCGACGACGGCGTCATGGGCGCATTCAGGTTCCTGAACAGGGTCTGGCGCCTGATCGAATCGAACCTGGAGCCGATCAAACGCGGACTGAAGCTTTCGCCGGACTCATCCGAGATTTCCGCCTCCATGCGGGATCTGCGTTTCAGCACCCACAGCGCCGTGAAAAAGTGGCTGGAAGACAGCCTTGAGCGCATGCAATATAACACCGCCATTGCCGCGGCGATGGAGCATTTGAACAACTGCGTGGCGGTGAAAAACCCCGAGGCTCTTTCCGAAGCTGAATTGGCGGTTTTTGCCCAAGCCTGCGCTGTGCTGCCAAAAATGCTTTATCCCTACGCACCCCACGTGGCGGAAGAGCTTTGGCAAATGCTTGGGCATGAGACACTTATACACGAAGACGGGCTTCCCGAATATGACGAACGCCACCTTGTGCGCGAGCTGGTGACCTACGTGGTTCAGATCAATGGCAAGGTGCGAGGAAAGCTGGAAGCAGCTCCTGATGCCGATCAAGAAGAGCTGAAAACACAGGCTCTGGAAGTGGACAACGTGAAGCGCAGCCTGGAAGGCTGGACCGTGAAAAAGGTGATTGTGATCCCGGGCAAGATGATTTCCATCGCGGCGGGAAAATAGTTTTTTAAGTAACTCCAATCAAAAAATAAAGCCCGGGGCGAAGTGCTTGAACCCCGGGCTTTCACCAACAGCCACAAAATTATATCATGAAAGATCAGGCGCCGGTTGCTTGGCTCCCTTCAAAACCATTATCGCCGTGGTACCCCTGCCTTCTTCGCTTTGCAAATCCAAGCTTCCGCCCATGGCTTCCACAATCTTCCTGCTTTCGGTCAAACCCATGCCCACATTCTCTTCCTTGGTGGTGTAAAATGGCTTCCACACATCGTCCATCTGCTTTTCTGCAATACCGTTACCGCTATCCTGCACGGTGAGTTCCACCCTTTTCTCTTCGGCATCCATTTCTTTGAGGCTCAGATGCAGGCTGCCCCCATCCGGCATGGCTTCCAGGGCATTGGCAAGCAGGCTGGACAGCGCTTCCTCAAAACGGGCGGGCTCTATCCAAGCCAGAATCTTCCCTTTCTCCCAATCCTTGGTCAGTTCAACGTTCGCAGGAATTTTCAGGCGCTCCAAACACAGCTCGACAGAGGGAAGCAGGTTTAGGGGGCGAAGCTGGTAATCCATGGATTCATGAAAACGTTGAAAAGCGCTGGCAAGCCTTTGGATCTTGTCGATCTCATCGTGAACCGTTTTAAGATCCGGGTTGTTTGGATCGCCAAGCGCCTCCTGAAGAGGTTTGAGGGCTTGGTTGGCACGAGAGATGTGGCGCCGGGCGTTCAGATAGAAGCTTTTTGAGCTTTGAGAGCAGTCGATGCATCCAGGCTGGGTTTCGCGCGCCAAGCCTTCCGGACTCAGTGTGATGATGCATCCTGAAATGATGCCGCGCAGCCTCCGAAACTGCGCAGCATGACGTAATTCTGAGGGGCCAAGACTCAGTACAGTATTCAATTTCAGTTCTTTACTCCGGTAGAAATCCGGCAGCAGGGTACTGATCTGAGGATAGAGTTCATAAAGTGTTTTGGGTGTTTTGATTCTAGAATGATCCTTTTCATATCCAATCATTTCAAGCAGATAGCGATTTATTCTGATGAGGTTGTCATCCCAATCAACCATGATGACCCCCTGGTCCAGACTGTTCATTGTGGTGCGCAACAGCCTGCTGCGGGCAACAATGTAGACGATGAGCGACACCACAATCAGGAATATCAGAATATGCAGATTAACTACGTTTGCCCTGATGAAGTTCCACAGCAATCCCCAAAATGCAAGGCGCTGATAGCTGTAAAACCGCATCTCGGCACCTGATGAAAGCGCCACCCGGGGAGCCTTGTCCAAGCCGGACTTCACAATGTGAACCTTCACCGGCTTCTCTGGAGGCCAGGGGTTTTGCAGCCTGGCAGCTGCCTTCAAATCGCTGTTCAGCACCATAAAATTGTTGTCTTCGGTTTGAACAAAAATCTCTTTTTTGCCATCCAGATCCAGATCTTCCACCGCCCAAACATATTTGATCTGGTCTTTCAAGATATGCTGGACGGGCTTTAGGTCCATATCCAGCGCAATCAGCGGCGAATTTAAGGCGGTAACCAGAATCAGGTCATTCTGTTCCCCTTCCATCCGATTCAAAATGGGCGCATTCCCGGTGAGATTGAAAGATGCGTCGGACGTCCAGCTTGTAATGGGCACAAACCTGTGTCCGGTCCATTTCATCCAGGTTGCCTTGTCCGGAGTGGGGGCATTGCCTTTGTTTGAAACCAACATCAAGATTTCAGGATTGCCATCCTTGTTCACGTCGTCGCTGGCAAGCAGAACCTGGCTGTAACCTTCGCAGGCTTTTTCGCTGTAAAGCAATTCCCCGCGTGCACTCACCACAAACACCCAGGAACTCATGTCGTTCATGCCCATCATTTCCTGGTTGGTGTTTTTAAAAGCCTGAGTGCCGCAAATCAGCTCCTTGGCGCCGTTTCCGTCAAAATCTGCACAGATTACGGATACCACGCAGGTGCTGAGATCCAAACGCCACTTCAAATCCCCGGTTTCAAAATCGTAAACCACCAAACCACGCGGATTTACGGTGAACCCATCGAAGGCAAGACAGACGAGCTCCAGCTTGCCGTCGTTATCAATATCCTCCAAAAGATTGGGCACCAGAACAGCGGTCCAATCATATTTTGGATCGTTGATCCAGCTGTCGGTGCGGGCAATGGGTTCAAAAGTCTTTTCTTCCCGAACAAGCTTTTCTCCCCACTGATATTGCCACGCCATGACGAGCACTTCCTTTTGATCGTTCAAGCTGGCAAAAAGCCAGGCATTTTCATCATCGGACTCGCTCAACACACCAGCATATCTGATCTTGTGGGTAAAATTAAGCTGGGAAAGTTCCTTGCCAGCTTGATCCAGCATCAGCAGCGCTTCCACGTCTCCAAATTTCGTGGCCAGCAGCAAATGATCCCGATTTGAATTGTCCAGGTCTCCCTCTGTCCAAAAATAAGCATCACTCTTATTGCTCAGAACATTCTGGGGAACCAATTCACGGGTGCTGAAAATTCGCTTGATGCGGCATCCGGGAACCATGACGCCGATCAAAACCAAGAGCCAGATCAAAACTTTTTTCATATTAAACCAATGTATAATCCTGACTTCATCTCGAACCCGGGGGCTGCGGTGTCAAGTGTAACCGCTGGGGAATATTGCCTTGAAAATGATGAAAAAATTCAGATAATCTGGATAACAGCAATCATAACAAAGGTTTAGCCCTGTTGATTTTTTTCCTCAACCCCATGTGTTTTGTCGAATATTCTCCCTCTTTCATGATAAATGCATTTGCTTGCCCATGGAAAAACCACCCTCCCACAAGGGTTTACGAAATCAAAAAAGGCCGGATATTCCCGGCCTTGTGCATTATTTTTTCGCTCTTGAGCTCTTACAGTTCGGGGTAGAGCGGGAATTTGTTGGTGAGTTCCAAAACCTCCGCCTTCATGGCGGCAAGGTATTCTTCATTTTCGTGGTTTTCGCGCACGCGGTGGATGAAATCCGCAATCTGTTTCATTTCAGCGGCGCCCATGCCTCTGGTGGTGACGGAAGGTGTTCCCAGCCTCACTCCGGAAGACACAAAGGGACTGCGCGTATCGAAGGGAACCGTGTTTTTGTTTGCCGTGATGCCGGCTTTATCCAGGGATTCCTCCATCTTTTTGCCGCTGGGTCCGCCTTCTTCCTCGGTGCCCATGTTCACCAGCATCAGGTGGGTGTCCGTGCCGCCGGAAACCAGCTTGAAGCCTTTATCCATCAGAGCTGCTGCCAATGCCGAGGCGTTTGCCACCACGTTGGACTGATAGCTTTTGAATTCTGGCTGCAGAGCTTCCAAAAAGGCAGCTGCTTTTGCTGCGATGATATGCATGAGCGGGCCGCCCTGGATGCCGGGGAAAACCCGTCCATCCACCTCTTTGCCAAATTGCTCTTTGCAAAGGATGATGCCGCCACGGGGACCGCGCAGGGTCTTGTGGGTTGTGGAGGTCACCACATCCGCATACGGCACAGGGTTCATGTGCAAACCAGCAGCCACCAGCCCGGCAATGTGAGCCATGTCCACCATCAATTTTGCCCCCACCATATCCGCAATTTCACGAAAACGGGCAAAGTCCATCTTACGCGGATAGGCGCTGGCTCCAGCCAGGATCATCTGGGGTTTGTGTTCTTTCGCCATTGCCTCAAGCTTGTCATAATCGAACATCTCGGTGTCCGGTTCCACCTGGTAGTGCATGATATTGTAAAACTGTCCGGAAAATGAAAGCGGATGGCCGTGGGTGAGATGGCCTCCGTGCGCCAGTTCCAAGGACAAAACGGTGTCGCCGGGTTTCACCAGCGAGAAATAGGCGGCCATGTTTGCCTGGGAACCGCTGTGGGGCTGGACGTTCGCGTGTTCCGCGCCGAAGATCTCCTTGGCACGTTCGATGGCGAGGCGCTCCACCTCATCGATATATTCGCAGCCGCCATAGTAGCGTCCGTAGAGTTTGTAGTTCACCTTGTCGGTCTTTTTGCTCCAGCGGTAGGGGTAACCCTCTGCATATTTGTTTGTTAGCACGCTGCCCTGGGCTTCCATCACAGCCATGGAGGTAAAGTTTTCCGAGGCGATGAGTTCCAGGTTTTCACGCTGGCGCTTGAGTTCACCAGCCATTGCGGCATAGAGTTCGGGATCTTGCATCTGAATGTGTTTCACTGCTGTTCTCCTTCCAATATCTTTATTTTTTGTATTCTGCTTTGGTGTCGGCCGCCTTCAAAGCTGGAATGCAGCCAGTTGTTCACGATTTGCAAGGCATAGGGAATCGCGGTGAAGCGCCCTGCCAGGCAAAGCACGTTGGCATCGTTGTGAATGCGCGAAAGGCGTGCCACGTCTGTATTTGTGCATAGTGCGGCACGGATGCCTGTGACCTTGTTTGCGGTGATGCTCATGCCAATGCCGCTTCCGCAGATCAAAATTCCGCGATCCGCCTTTCCTGCGGCAACCGCTTTTGCGGCGGGAGCACCTGTGTCCGGATAATCCATGGAATCCACCGAATGGGTTCCAAAATCCTCAAATTCATATTCGGGAAAAGCCGTTTTGATGGCTTCCTTGAGCTCAAAACCGGCGTGGTCGCTTGCAATTGCAATCTTCATTGTTCACCTGCCATCAGGCACGAAAGTGCCACACAATAGTATTTTGAAGCCGCGCTCTCGCTTCTGCTCATCACCACCACGGGCTTGGATGTGCCTTGAATGAGCCCGGCAAGTTCGCCGCCCGCCCAAAGCATCAGGCCTTTATAGAAGCTGTTGGCGCTTTCCAAACTTGGAAAAACCAGGATGTCCGCATCTCCCGCAATGGGACTTTGGATGCCTTTGATCTGTGCCGCAGCGGGATCGCAAGCCAAAAACACATCCAAAGGACCGTCCACAATGCAGTTTTTGATCTGCCCGCGTGCCGCCATCTGACTCATCTGCGCATATTCCAAGGTGTTGGGCAAGCCTGCCGTCACCTTTTCCGTGGCGGAAATCAATGCCACCTTCGGCTTTTCGATGCCAAAACTGCGAGCCATGGCAACGCTGTAGTTCAGCATGGCGATCTTTTGGTTCAAATCCGGATTCGTGAGCACGGCGGTATCGGTGATGAACAGAAGCTTGTGATATTTGGGCAGTTCCAAGGCACAGACGTAGCTCATCACCGCCTTGGGCGGCAAAATGCCCTTTTCCTTGTGCAATACTGCTTTCAGGAACACATCCGTATTCACCAGCCCTTTCATCAAAACATCCGCCTGGCCGTCCTTGACCATCTGCGTGGCTTGGGCAGTCGCCTGAGCATCGTTTTCGCTATCGATGATCTCGAACCCCGTTGAATCGATGCCCAGTTCAGCGCAAACCCTTTCAATCTTTGCCTTTGAGCCCAGAAGGATGCCGTGCACAAAGCCTTCCGATGCCGCCCGCGCCAAGGATTCAAGGGTATTGGCATCCTCGGCGGCAGCCACGGCGATGCGGGTCACGCGTCCCAGAGAGCGAACGTGCCCAGCCAAGCCTTCCAAACTGCGGATGGGCTGCATCTTAGTGATTTCCTCCGGAAAGCAGAGCTGCCAGCGCGATGGAATAGAGTTTGCTGCGTTCGCTGTCTCCGCGTGAAGTGAGCACACAGGGCACCCTGGCGCCCATCACCACAGCGCAAAGTTCGCTGTCCATGAGCTTTACGATGGATTTGTAAAAGCAGTTTCCCGCTTCGATATTCGGGAACAGGATGCAGTCCGCGTCGCCGCACACTTCGCTGTCAACTCCTTTGATCACAGCGCTTTCCTTGTCCACGATCAGGTCCATGCCCAGCGGACCTTCCACGATGGCACCCTTGATCTGTCCGCGCTGCGCCATTTTTGTGATCAAGGCGCCATCCGCACATGACGGAATCTTGGGCAAAGTTTGTTCTGAAGCGGCCTGGATGCCGACCTTGGGCTTTTCAATCCCCAGAAAATGGGCAACCCGGATCAGATAGTTCGTGATCGCCACCTTTTGAGCCAGATCCGGCAGCGGGATGATCGCAACGTCTCCAAACACCAGCAGTTTATGATAGCCTTTGGGTTCGGCAACGGTCACGTGGGACAGGATGGCACCGGGGTTCATCAGCCCGCGTTCCTTGTTCAGGATGGCTTTCATATAGCGGTCTGTGCTCAAAAGGCCCTTCATCAGGAAGTCGCCTTCGCCGGAATTGATCAGATCCACAGCTTTGGAAGCCGCCTGCAGGTCTGTGTCCGTGTGCACGATTTTGAACTCTGCGGGGTCGATATTCTCTGCGGCGCAGGCTTTTTTGATCAAAGCTTCATCGCCCACCAAGATACCTTCCACAATTCCCATTTCCACAGCTTGGTGAACCGCGCTAATGGTGTGAGCGTCAACCGCCCAGGCTGCCACCAGCCGCTTTTTGGGCTGTGACTTCAAAATATCGAACATTTGATCCAGTTTGCTTATCTGCATTTCATCTCCATCTATATATATTTTTTTTATTTCTTAAACTGATGAACCGAAAGCCTGCCATTTTGGCTTGCTGATCTCGGTCTGACTGCGGTGCAAAAGCGCATCGGTTTGAACCTCACGCATTTCCAGGGTCAGCCGATAGACCATCATCTTGGGATGTGGAACCAGCTCCAGCTGTCCCTTCAAAACGGCATCGGCACCACAGCTTTGCCAAAAACTGGCATCCGCTTCCAAATCGCCCTTTTCCATTTTGGGACGCACCAAACGCACCTTGGCTTTCAGCAAAAGCTCGCGCGCCAGGGCGTTTTCCAGGTCAAAAAGCGTGGAACCGTTTCCGCTGAAGTTTTCCAGCGGCGCCAAGACCAAAGCCGGACTGCGCTCTCCGCTGCGGGTGAACCAATCATCATTCAGGATGATGGAAGCCTGTTTTTCCGCCATGGATTTGGCGTCATCGGCATTCCAGGAGTTCAGCCTTTGAACACTGCAGCCCAAAAGGCCCAGCAGGCACAAGATCAAAAATAGAACTTTTTTCATTGTTATCTCTGTGTAAATGACTAATATATCTGCAGACACGGCAGCTTGTTTGGCCCGGACGCCTGCTTTTTTTGGAAAAAATGATATTGCCGGGAGTTTTGAATTTTGTCAAGCGCAATCTTCAGTCACCCGGCTCCAAGTTTTTTCCTTGTCAGATTTTGGGCGTGTTTTTTAGTGAACCAAAGTTTTTTTTAAGGAGTGAGCCATGCCTCTTATCATCGTCGGGATCGTTATCGCCCTTTTTGCGATAATCCTCATCTCCAGAAGCATCCTTGTGGTGCGTCAGGCCGAAGTTGTGATTGTGGAGCGCTTGGGTAGATACAACAAAACCCTGCAATCCGGCATCCATATCATTTTCCCCATTTTCGACAAAATTCGCCCCATCCATTGGCGCTATAACCGGGCGGACTATCGCGGAAACGTGATCGTGACCCAAAAGCAGGAAAACCGCATCGACCTGCGTGAGACCGTCTACGACTTTCCCCGCCAAAACGTGATCACCAGCGACAACGTTTCCATCAACATCAACGCCCTGCTCTATTTCCAAATCACGGATCCCTACAAATCCGTTTACGAGATCGGAAACCTGCCCGAAGCGATTGAAAAACTGACCCAAACCTCGCTGCGTAACGTGATCGGCGAGCTGACTCTGGACTACACCCTCACCTCCAGAGACATCATCAACGCCAAACTGCGCGACATCCTGGACGACGCCACCGACAAATGGGGCGTGAAGGTGAACCGCGTGGAGCTGCAGGAAATCCTGCCTCCGGAAGAAATTCGCACCGCCATGGAAAAAGAAATGCGCGCCGAACGTGACAAACGTGCCAAAATCCTGCAGGCAGACGGTGAACGCGAATACCAGATCCGTGTGGCGGAAGGTGAAAAACAGGCAAAGATCGCCCGTGCCGACGGTGAAGCCCAGGCCAAATTGCTGGTGGCGGAAGCCGAGCGCAAATCCATCGAACTCATTGCCGAATCCGTGAAAGGCAGCGGAACCGACCCCGCCCAATATCTCATCGCGCTGAAGTATGTGTCTGCGTTCCAGGAAGTTACCAAGCAAGGTGACAAAACCGTGGTGGTCCCCTACGAATCCTCAGCGCTTTTGGGCTCGGTGAAGACCCTGGCAAACATTTTTGAAAAATAAAAAAAACCCATAGGAGTACAAACAATGTCCGAAATTCTATTGATCAAGGGACGGGAAATACTGGATTCACGCGGTAACCCGACCGTGGAAGCCGATGTTTACCTCGAAACTGGCGTCACCGCTCGTGCCGGAGTGCCCAGCGGAGCTTCCACAGGAGAGCGCGAAGCCATCGAACTGCGGGATGGCGACAAATCCCGCTACCTTGGCAAAGGCACCCTTAAAGCCGTGGATAACGTCAATAGCATCATCGCCCCCGCCATCAGCGGAATGGAATCTTCAAACCAGGCTCAGCTCGATCTGGAAATGCTGAGGCTGGATGGCACCGACAACAAGGAAAAGCTGGGCGCAAACGCAATCCTGGCAGTTTCCATGGCAGCCGCACGCGCCAGCGCAGCCGAGCTGGATCTGCCCCTCTACCGCTATCTGGGCGGAGTGAACGCCCTCACCCTGCCCGTGCCGATGAGCAACATCATCAACGGCGGCGAACATGCCGACAACAACGTGGATATCCAGGAATTTATGATCATGCCTCTGGGCGCCAAAAACTTCCGCGAAGCCATCCGCATGAACGCCGAGATCTTCCACGCTCTCAGAAAGATTTTGATCGGCCGCGGACTGGCAACCGGTGTTGGTGACGAAGGCGGCTTTGCGCCAAACCTGAACAACAACGAAGAAGCCCTCAAGGTGATCATGGAAGCCATCGAAAAGGCCGGCTACAAAGGCGGAGAAGATGTGTTCATCGCTCTGGATGCCGCCGCTTCAAGCTTCTGGAAAGATGGCAAATACTTCTTTGAAGGCAAGGATTTCAGCACCGACGACATGATTGCCTACTGGGAGGAAATGGTGCAAAAATATCCCATCGCCTCCATCGAAGACGGCTTGGCGGAAAACGACTGGGCCGGCTGGGTGAAAATGACCGCAGCCCTTGGAAACAAGATCCAGATCGTTGGCGACGACCTCCTGGTCACAAACCCCGCCATCATCAAACGCGCCATCAAGGAAAAAGCCGCCAACAGCGTTCTGATCAAGCTGAACCAGATTGGCAGCGTCACCGAAACCCTGGACGCCATCAATACAGCCCACAAAGCCGGCTGGACCTGCGTGGTGAGCCATCGCAGCGGTGAAACTGGAGACACCTTTATTGCCGACCTCGCCGTGGCCATGAACACCGGCCAGATCAAGACCGGCTCGGTGTCCCGCAGCGAGCGCGTCGATAAATATAACCAACTTATGCGCATCGAGGAAGAACTGGGCGAAGCCGCTGTCTTCCCCGGCAAAGCCGTGATCAAACAGCTCGTTTGAGCGCTGACGCATACAAACCATTACATATGGGGACGGACTTGGCTCCGTCCCTTTTTCCATCCTCATCAGCCTGTGAGTCACCAATCTATTCAATATCAAGGTTTAGCGATATAGCGATTTAGGGTTTTAGCGTTTTAACGTTTTAACGTATCTCGTAACGAGCCACCTTGCCCCTTGTCACATCTTATCTTTTTATCATTTTATCTTTTAAATCTGCGAAATCAGCGTAATCTGCGTGAACTCTCTGCGAAATCAGCGAAATCTGCGTGAACCAAAAGACCCGTCACCACCTCCCAGCCCTGTACCTTCAGTAACCCAAACCCGAGCCAGCCTGTCATTCCGACCGCAGGGAGGAATCCAGGCCCTTGTGCTTGTATTCTCGTTTGTCACAATTCGTAATCCATTGTCTTTAGTATGGAAACCCGATTTCAATGGGAAATGCGTCAAGGCTCATCCACTAAAGCCCAAAGCCGGGAGCTATTGACAGGACTTCATGATACCCCAAAGGACTGGATCCCTCCCTGCGGTCGGGATGACGCGTGGGTGCTGGCTTTGGGAGTGATTGTAACGGGTTTTCGTGTCACGCAGATTTCGCTGATTTCGCAGAGAGTTCACGCAGATTACGCTGATTTTAAAGATAAAATAAGACCTTTGCGTAATTGCTTCTCAAGGTTTGTGAGAACACGTTTGTGAATTCTCACCACTAAATCTGAGGATTTATTGTTCCAATCGAAGAGTTTTTACGGGATTTCTCTATATTTTACCCAAATT
>Ga0209722_1000057_pt1 | contig 132093 bp, 110 predicted proteins | sample BioC12SIPDNA_2_FD_185745 | JGI IMG/M metagenome (GOLD analysis project Ga0209722, IMG submission 185745) | Anaerobic biogas reactor microbial communites from Washington, USA - Biogas_R1_A C12 SIP DNA (SPAdes) (version 2) | ecosystem: Engineered > Bioreactor > Anaerobic > Unclassified | place... | reverse complement strand
CTCACCGGCCCTTGACTTCAGCCATTCCACGTAGGCCGGCTGGCCTGCGGCGCGGAAAGCGTCCATCTCTTCGGTCGTGGGAGCATAGGCGACCATGCCCTTTCCCACGAGGAAGTCGATATCTTTCTTGTCCTGATCGGCCATGGCCTGGCGGTTCAGGGCGTTGGCCTTCTTTCCGGCCTCGATGACGGCCGTCTTGTGCTCAGGGGAGAGGGAATCGAGGAAATCGCCGTTGATCACCAGGAACTGGTCGGAATACTGGATATTGGCCAGGGTGAGGTACTTCTGCACTTCCTGGAGGCTTCCCATCTTGACGTACATGGCGGGATTCATCTGGCCGTCCACCACGCCGGTCTTGAGGGCCATGTAGAGCTCTGTCCACGGAATGGGTGTTCCGCTGGCGCCGAAGGATTTGTACAGGATGACCTGCCCTTCGTCCATGCCTCGGAATTTCAGTCCCTCGAAGTCTTTGGGGGAGCGGATTTCCTTCTTGTTGTTGGTGAAGGCGAGGAAACCTCCCTCCTCAACGGCTTCGATGAGATAGGCGCCGGTCCGCTTGAAAAACTCTTCTTTCGCCCTGTTCCAGTATTGGCTTTCATCAAAAAAGAAATGGGCGGCTTTGTAGTTGTTGAACATGAAGGGGATGGCGGAAGCGTAGATCTCCGGGAAAACAGGCGCAACGCCGGCAAAGGAAGCCACGTTGATGATGGGCTGGTTCATCCCCTGCTTCGAGAGAAGCTCCATGCGTTCTTCCTCGTTCCCGAGCTGGCTGTCCGGGAAGAGTTTCACGACCACTTCGCCGGCGGTCCCTTCGGCCACCAATTTCGCGAAGTTCTCCGCGAAAAGGTGAACCGCGTTGTTCTCCGCATCCGCCGGGCCGTTATAGGACATCTTGACTTCCCGGGCGGCCTCGGCCCCGAAAGGAGCCGCAAGGCAGAACACCGCAACCGCAAAAAGCACCGCACACCTTCCGAACTTCATTTTCACTACCTCCTTCAGATCGATATGGGATTCTTCTTCCGCCGGAACTGCGGAAAAACCGGTTCCATTCTTCCACATTTTGCCCTTTCAGTCCAGACGGGGACAGAGACCTAAATCCGCAGCTTTTCCTGGCAGAGGGAGTGTCGTCGGGCACAGCGCCCGGGCCGAGAAACCGACAAGGATGTCGGTTTCAGGTGCAGTTGTCAAGGACGACAATCTGCACCGGCGGCCCAAGCGAGCACCGGTGACGCTCCCCGCTGCCTGCGGATTTGGGAGAGAATCTCCTCCCTGAGGAGCCGGCAATACCTCTCTCCGCAATTCAGGTATTACCCGCTGTTCCTCCGGAAGGGGTAAGGCGGGAAAAAATCGGAGGCGCCGCTCGAGGGCCTGACCCTGAGCATCGCCGCCGCTCCGGAATAGAGCTCCGAAATTTCCGGAGAAAGCTCCCTGTTACCGGCCAGGATCTTCGCGAGCCGGTTCTGCACTTCCCAGAGGTTCACGTCCCACTTCCTCCGTGCAAGAAAGGAAAGCAGTGCATGAAACTCCCCGAGGACGGCGCGGTTCTCCGGCTCATCCCCGAGCCGGGCAAGAAATTCCTCGAGGCGCCTGGTTGCAGTGTGAAGAAGAGAGGACAGGTCCAGCGAAATTCCCCAGGTTTCGGCGTCGGCTACCCTCCGCTCCAGGAAAACCAGATCCAGGGGGAGGCTTTCAAGGGCTTTCAGCAGGTCGTCGTTGAGCACCACTTCGGCGGCACTCCGGAAAGCATCCGGAACGGGCATGGAGAGGGCGGCGAGGAAGGACAGAACTTCCGAATAATCCCTCACCGTCTTCCGGAGCGTGTCCGTAACGGATGTCACGTCCTCGGAGATGATACGGTTGAGGATCCTCCGCTGTTCATCCTTGAAAAGGTGCCGGAGAGAGTAAACATTGTGGCCGAAGAAATCGACCAGGGCCTGTTCGTCCTCGTCTCTCAGGGCGGACCGTATCCTTTCCAGAAACCCGTTCCCGTCAGGCGGGACGGCTTTCCGGGCCACACCGCACAGGACATCTCTTCCTCCCCGGTAGAGAGCCGCCACGAAGAGATCGTCCTCCTCAAAGGTGGTTTCTGACATGATCCTGAGATAGCCGAGGGCATACCTGTTGTTTCCGCTTTCCTCCCGTTCGAGGGAACAGCCGGAAATGCGGTAGGAGGAAAAGGCGCACCGTTCAGGGGAACAGGCTTTCTCCCCCCCCGGGGCAAAAAGGCAGGAGACGGCGAAATGAGCCCCTGCCCGAAGCAAGTCCGCCCGGAGAGGTTCGACGAAGATGTCGAAAATTCTCCGGCCATCCCGGAACTCGGCGATGTTGCTCCGTGCCTCGGCAAGTTTCTTTCTGAAAGAGGAACGAAAATCCCTGCCCGGAAAAAGACGTTCCCCGAGTTCGAGGGCCCTCGCCGCGTAGGCCGTCACCTGGAGTGTTTCTATTCCGGAAAGCTCGTCGAAGAACCAACCGCAGCTGGTGTACATGAGCATGAGGTTCCGCTCCATCTCCACAGCGAAACCGACCGGGTCAGCTCATCCCTGGAAAGGGTCCGTCCCGCCTCTCCTTCGAGAAACTCGCTGACCTTGCCGCTGTTCCTCCCCGACAGGACGGATATATACCTGTTCCTGGCATCGTAAGGGTCAGGAAAGAAGGCAGCCCCGGCTTCCCCGAAAAGAGGGGAAAGGGTGTCCCGAAGGCCGTCCAGGGCTTCCCTCAGGGGTTTTCTCCAGCCCTGGCTCCAGCCCGGCCTGGAATGGGCGGAACAGCCGCAGTCACCCCTCCAGCGCTCGATGCCGTGAACGCAGCTCCAGGAGGATTTTTCCACTATCCTGACCTCGTCTGCTGGAGGGTGTTTTTCCAGGTATTCCCCGTAGATTGTGAGGTTTACACGGCCGCTCCGCTCGAGCCGGTCGAGGCAGTATGCAAGAGCCATGTCGCCGTACTTGTGATGGTGGCCGAAGGTTTCGCCGTCGGTGGCCACAGAGAGAAGAGGGAATTCCGCGGAAGAGGACAGAATCGAGTCAAGCAGCAGAGAGGCAAAGGCGCTTCCGTTCCGGAGCGTTTCACCGAAGGCCACCTGCTGGGCGATGCCGCCGTGATAGAAAAAAAGGACCATGGATTTTCCCGACGGGAGGGAGCACCGGTACGGCCGAAAGACATCAACCCGCTCTCCCGTGACGTCGGTCCAGCCCTCTTGGCCGGCTCGCTTTACCGCAGCGGCCTGGCGGGGTGCAAGAATGGTGAAGGTGATGCCGCTTTCAGCCAGGACTTCCAGGGTTTCCGTGTCAACAGCCGTCTCGGCGAGCCACATGCCCTCGGGATCCCTGCCGAATCGGGTCCGGAAGTCCTCCATGCCCCAGATGACCTGGGTCTCCTTGTCCCTCCGGTTCGCCAGGGGCAGGATCATGTGGTTGTACACCTGGGCGAGGGCGGGGCCGTGGCCGGAGAACCTCGCCGCACCCAGGCCGTCGGCCCGCAGAACCGCCTCATAGATGCCGGGCTGTTTCCTTTCCATCCAGGAAAGGAGGGTTGGACCGAAATTGAAGCTGATACGGGAATAGTTGTTGACGATGCTCCGGATCCATCCTTCATCGTCGAGGATTCTCGCGGCCCCGTTCGGGCCGTAACACTCGGCCGCGACCCGTTCGTTCCAGTCGTGCCACGGGGCGGCCGATTCCTGTATCTCAATCTCCCCGAGCCAGGGGTTCTCCCTGGGTGGCTGGTAGAAATGACCGTGAATGCACACAGAACGGACCATCGGGACACTCCTCTCCCCTTGCGCTTCTTGTTCAATTATATATCATGACCGCCCCGAAAGGCTGCGATGGACCGCCTTCCTGGTGTAGAATGGCAATGAAAGAGGCAACTGACTACGGAGGTGTTTTTCCTGAACAGAGCATGCGGCATCCTTCTGCCCGTCCCGTCCCTTCCCGGGGGGTACGGGTCGGGAGACCTGGGAAAGCCGGCCCATGATTTCGTTGACTACCTTTCCCGTTCCGGCCAGACCATCTGGCAGGTCCTTCCCCTCACCGTGACGGACGGCGCCCTCGGCAACTCGCCCTACAGCTCCCCGTCGGCCTTCGCTGGAAATCCCCTGTGCATATCGCCGGATGATCTTGTCGCTCGGGGGCTGCTCCTTCGGGACGAACTCTCCGGTCATCCCCCCTTTTCCGAGGACCGCGTGGACTACGCCTCCGCGAGGACGTTCAGGGAACATATCCTGCGGCTCGCCTTTTCCCGTTTTTCACCCGACGAAAATTATGAAGCCTTCCTCAGGGAACAGGAACACTGGCTCCAGGATTACGTTCTCTTCACCGCCCTCAAGGGAGTCTACAAAGGGGCTCCCTGGAGCGGTTGGCCGGAGGATATCCGCCGGAGGGACGGAAACACCCTTCTCGCTGTATCCCGGGATCTCGGAGGAGAACTCGACTTTCTCCGGTTCGTCCAGTACATTTTCTTCTCCCAGATGAAGAACCTCCGGGCGAAATGCCGGGAGGCCGGGGTGGAACTCATCGGTGATCTCCCCATATACGTGAACTACGACAGCGCCGACGTCTGGTCCCGCCAGTCCTTTTTCTGCCTGGACGGGGACCTTCTGCCCACGGAAGTGGCGGGGGTGCCTCCCGATTATTTCAGCGAAACGGGGCAGCTCTGGGGAAACCCGCTTTACAACTGGGACTCGCTGAAAAAGAACGATTTTTCCTGGTGGATCCGAAGGCTCCGCCATTCCCTCTCCCTGTTCGACACCGTGAGAATCGACCATTTCAGGGGCCTTCTCGCTTATTGGGCCGTCCCCTACGGCGACAGGACCGCCGAGAGGGGTACATGGAAGCCGGTTCCCTCGGAAGACTTTTTCAGTACGGTCAGGAAGGAACTCCCCTTTCCGTCCTTCCTGGCGGAAAACCTGGGGGTGATCACCCCCGACGTCACTGAGGCCATGGAGTCCATGGGGTTTCCCGGCATGGCGGTGGCCCTGTTCGCCTTTGGCGGGGGAATGAGGGACAATCCCCATATCCCCCACAACTACCGGCGGGATTTGGCTGCCTATACGGGAACCCACGACAACAACACCATTGAAGGGTGGTATTCCGAAGACGCGTCCGAGGACGAACGGCGGACGTTCCGGGAGTACTCCGGCCGTTCCGTGGACGGAGGCGGCGCAGCCGACACCGTCATCCGGCTCGTCCTGTCCTCCGTGGCCGAGCGGGCGGTGGTGCCTCTGCAGGACTACCTGGGACTGGGATCCGAGGGAAGAATGAACACGCCGTCGGTCCCCTCGGGGAACTGGGAATGGAAGGCCAAGCATGAACACCTGTCGGAAGGTCTTTCACGAAGAATGCGCAGCCTCGCGGAGATCTACGGAAGAAAGTAACCGCCCCTCTCCAAGAAAGGAAAACTTTCTGGTAATATTAAGACAGTATCGAGAGGGAGGAATTATTCTCATTATGACATCCTTGCATCAGAGAGAACTGGGAAGCTCCATACGAAAACTCATGGAAAGCGATCCCGCTTTCCGGCCTGTGGCCTATCTTTCCATGGAAATCGGCATCAAGGAATCTCTGCCCACCTATTCAGGAGGCCTCGGCATCCTTGCGGGGGACATACTGAAAAGCGCTGCGGATCTCGGCGTTCCCATGGTCGGCCTGACATTGCTCTACCGGAAGGGCTACTTCGAGCAGTCCTTCAACGCCGACGGCTGGCAGACGGAAAAGCCTGTGCAATGGCAGCCGGTCCAGGAGCTGAACCTCCTTCCGAACCAGGTCTCCCTGACCATGCAGAACAGGGAAGTTCACGTCCGCGTGTGGCAGTACGAGATCATCGGGGCCACGGGATACCCTCTCCCGGTCTATTTTCTGGACACTGATTTCGACAACAACCACCCGGACGACCGCAAGCTCACCTGGCACCTTTATGGCGGAGACCAGCTCTACAGGCTCTGCCAGGAGATGGTCCTGGGGGTTGGAGGACTGCGCATGCTCCGGGACCTGGGCTACAAGAACATAGAGACCTTCCACATGAACGAAGGCCATGCCGGTTTCCTCACCCTCGAGCTCATGAGGGAGCAGGGGTACTACGACCTGGAGAAGATACGGGACCAGGTGATCTTCACCACCCACACGCCGGTACCGGCCGGACACGATTTCTTCCGCTTCGACCTGGTGGACAAGGTCATTTCCCAGGAGGCTCTCTCCAACCTGAAGAGAATGCTTCCCAACACCGACGGCGTTTCCATGACCGAACTGGGCATCCGGTTCAGCCGGTACGTGAACGCCGTATCCAAAAAACACGCCGAAGTGAGCCGGAACATGTTCAACATGCCCGAGATCGACTGGGTCACCAACGGCGTCCACCCCGGGACGTGGGTCAGCAGCGGCATGAGACGGCTGTTCACCGCCCACATCCCCGGCTGGGAGCGGGATCCCGGCAGGCTCGTCCAGGCGGTGAAGATCCCCCCCGAGGAGATCTGGACAGCCCACCAGGCGTCCAAAATGCGCCTCCTCGCTGGAATCATGGAGCAGACAGGCCGCCAGCTCGACCCCGACGTGCTCACCATCGGCTTTGCCAGGAGAGCGGCCCAGTACAAGAGGGCCGACCTTCTTCTCTCCAATATCAAGCGTCTCATGGAGGTGGGTGCGGGAAAAATCCAGCTTGTCTTCGCCGGCAAGGCCCACCCCCGGGACGACGGAGGAAAGGCCGTACTCCAGAGGCTCCTCACCGCCTCCCAGAAGGTGGACGAACTGATCCCCATCGTCTTCCTGGAAAATTACAACATGGACAAGGGAGCCCTCATAACCCAGGGAGTGGACCTGTGGCTGAACACGCCCCTCCGGCCAAGGGAAGCGTCCGGCACGAGCGGGATGAAATGCGCCCTGAACGGCGTGATGAACTTGTCGGTCCTCGACGGATGGTGGATCGAGGGGTGGCTGGAAGACGTGACGGGATGGTCCGTGGGCCCGGAGCCCAGCGAGTCGGACATGATGCACTACGATGAATCCCTCGACGCCATCGACCTCTACGACAAGCTGGAGAAAAAAATCATCCCCGCCTACTACAACAACCGGGAAAAATGGATCTGGATGATGCAGCGGACCATCGCCCTCAACGGCAGTTTTTTCAACACCCACAGGGTGGTGCGGGAGTACTGCGAAAAGGCCTACAACATCAGTTTCAGGGGGATGTGAACACCATGACCTTCCGTCAGGGAGGAGGAACGCCGAAAATCCTTCACGTCAGCCCGGAAGCGGTGCCCTTCAGCAAAGTGGGGGGACTGGGCGACGTGGCCGGCTCGTTGCCGGTGGCGCTGCGGGAGAGCGGGACAGACTGCAGGCTGATCACCCCTGCCTGGGAGGGCGTGCTCGACAGGGCGAGAGACCTGGGTTTCTCCCTTTCGAAACTCTCCCGGAAGGCCGAGGCGGTCATCCGCTGGAAAATCCACAGGGGGACGGTCTGGAAATGTTCCGGCCACGGTTTGGTGGCCTACCTGCTGGAAGAGCCCTCCCTTTTCGGCGATACAGTCTACCCCGGGGAACTTACGCCGGAGTCGGTCATTCCCTTCCTGTTTCTTTCCCTCGCTGCCCTGGACCTTCCGGCGTCATCACTGTGGAAGCCTGACATAATCCACTGCCACGACTGGGGGACAGCCCCTCTTCCGGCAGCCCTGAAGTGGCATATCCACTACGGAACCTCCTGGGAGCCCTGCAAAACAGTCTTCACCATCCATAATCTGGCCCACCAGGGGCTCCTTCCCCTTGAATCCCTGATCGACTGGGGTATTCGGAACGACGCAGCCAAGGTGGAAGGGATGGAATTCTTCGGCATGGCCAACCTGATGAAAGGCGCCCTGGTCGCCTGCGACGCCATTACCACGGTCAGTCCCGGCTACGCGGATGAAATCCGGACGGAGAAAGGCGGAGAGGGACTGGGAGGGCTGCTGAAGAGCCTTTCAGGTAAGGTCACCGGAATACTGAACGGCCTTGACGACCGGTACTGGGATCCCCGCACCGACCCGATGCTCCCCGAACAGTATTCCCCGGAGGACTTTTCGGGGAAACAGGCCTGCAAAAAGATGCTGCTTGAAAGGGCCGGCTGGAAGGACGACGGGCGCCCCCTGCTTGTTTCAGTGGGAAGGATGGTGGAACAGAAGGGCTTTTCCATCCTTCTGCCCGCCCTTGAAGAGCTCGCCGGACTGAACTGCCGTCTTTTTCTCGTCGGTTCGGGGCAAAGGGAATACGAGGAAGCGGCCGCAGAAGCCGCAGCCCGCTTTCCCCGTTCAGTGTTCCTCTTCCGGGGCTATAACGAGCCTCTTGCCCACATGGCCTACGCCGGAGGGGATTTTTTCCTCATGCCTTCGAGATTCGAACCCTGTGGGCTGTCCCAGCTCATTTCCCTCAGGTACGGCACCGTGCCTATTGTCAGGGCCGTGGGCGGACTGCGGGACACCGTTTTTGAGCACGATGGTCCTGAGGGAAACGGATTCCTCTTCTCCGGGTACACCTCCGAAGACCTCCTTGGAGCCGTCACCAGGGCACTGGAGGTCTACCGGGACGGCGAGTCAATGAAAAAACTCGTCCTGAGGGGCATGAAAGCCGATTTTTCATGGAACCGGTCCGCCCCTCTCTATAGAGAGCTGTACGAATCCCTTCTCCAGTGACGGGCGTCCGCCACGAAGGGAAAGAGTCTTCGAACCGACAATCCCAAAACAGCCGAAGGGGGTATGCTCCATGCAGGTTGGCAAGTACGGCCGCACCCTGGGCATCGTCCTGGCAGGAGGCAAAGGCGAACGGCTCATGCCTCTGACCAAGTACAGGGCAAAGCCCGCGGTCCACTTCGCGGCAAAATACAGGATCGTGGATTTTGCGCTCTCGAACCTCGTCAACAGCGGCATTTTTTCCATTTATGTTCTTGTCCAGTTTAAAAGCCAGTCCCTGAACGAGCACATCGAACGGGGCTGGCAGTTCGGCGGCGCCCTCCGGGGCCGCGATTACTTCATCACCCTAGTTCCCGCCCAGATGTGGAGAGGAGAACATTGGTTCCAGGGAACGGCGGACGCCGTCTACCAGAACCTCCACCTCGTTACCCTCTACGACGCCGACCGGGTGGCCATCTTCGCTGCGGACCACATCTACAAAATGGACGTGGACCAGATGCTGGCCTACCACATCGACAAGGGAGCCGACATCACCGTGGCGGCCAACGTGGTTCCCAGGTTGGAGGCCTCCGCTTTCGGCTGCATCGACACGGACGCGGCCGGGCGGATCGTAGGCTTCGTGGAAAAACCGGAGAACCCGCCGGAAATCCCGGGCAACCCCGGTTTCACCTACGTTTCCATGGGCAACTACATCTTCGAACGGGAGATCCTCGAAGAGTCCCTCATCGAGGACGCCAAGCTGCCCACCAGCCACGACTTCGGCAGGGACATCATCCCGAAGCTCGTCGGGACGTCCAGGGTCTTCGCCTATGACTTCTCCACCAACGTTCTCCCCGGAAGAGAGACATCATCCTGGAGGGAGGACAAGCCCTACTGGAAGGACGTGGGGACCATCCGGGCATACTGGGACGCCCACATGGACCTCCTGAAGCATGATTCGGAGATGACCTTCTACAATCCCCAGTGGCCCATACGGACCGTCTCCTATGCCGATCCACCGTCTTACGTCTGTCCCGTGAAGGGGTACACGTGCAACGTGCAGAGCACCCTCTCCGCCGAAGGCAGCAGGGTGCTGGGATCCACGGTGGAATCGTCGGTCCTTTCCCGGAACTGCGTCATTCTGCCCGGCTCCTCGGTGGAGGAATCCATCATCGGGGACGGAGTCGTGGTGGGAGAGAACTGCCGGCTCAAAAGGGTCATCATCGACAGCCACAACATCATCCCCCCGAACACGGTCATGGGGTACGACGAGGAACACGACCGGGAGCGGTTTACCATGGATCCCGGATCGGGAATCATCGTGGTGGGCATGCCGAAGATGCAGCTCCGAAAATCCATCGAGAATCCCAAGGAAGGCTTCGACTGGTCCAGTTTCAGCTGACGGACAGGGGAGCAGCGTAAAAGGGGAGGCCTGGCGGCCTCCCCTTTTTTGTGCATCCTGCTGCTACTTGAAGATGGATTCGAGGAGTTTTTCCTTGAGGATGTCCTCGGGCTTTTTGGGCTCCTCGGGCTTCGGCGCAGGGGCCGGAGCAGGCGCGGGAGCGGGCGCCGGAGCAGGGGCCGGTTTTTCCCCAGGCTTGACTATCTTCTCAAGAATGGCCTGTTCGGGAGTCTTCGGCGCCTGGGGCTGCTCTCCCGGCTTTTGAGCCGGAGCAGCGGGCTGCTGGGCTCCCGGGGCCACCTTCAGGTTTGAAACGGAAGGCTTCTCCACTGTGCCTCCTACAGAGAAGGAGATGTCCCGGAAGTCCGCCTTTTCCATTCCTTTCTGGGCTCCCCCGAGAACACCCTTCAGGGCATCCTCAAGGGATCCCGCCGTCAGGCCGCCCAGGGCTCCTCCGGCGAGGGCGTTGATGATCTGGATGTTCACGTTCCCCGCAACCTGGAGCTTGAGGGCTCCCTTCGGGCCGACGGGCCCCTCCGCCGTCAGGAACCGGTAGAGAGGATCGTTCTTGGGCGCCGTCGCCTTCGTTCCCTTTTCGAGAATGATGCGTCCCGTCTCGAGGCGGAAGGGAGCGGTGACCTCGGTGTACCTGATGCCGCTGACGCCGTGGAGTTTCGTCACGATATCCAGGCCCTTGAACCCGGAGACCGCGCCTTCGCCGATCTTCGCGCTCCCCTTGCCCGACAGGGCGAACTTGGGGGACAGGGTTCCGGAGACGTTGGCCGAGCCCTGCGCAAGACCGGTGATTTTTCCGCCGAGACCTCCCGTGAAGTCCTGGAGAACTCCGTTGACGTCAACACCGCTCAACTGGGCGCTGTGGGAGAACTTCATCGTCGAGATGTCCAAAGAGCCTTTGCCGGAGACCTTCCCTCCATAGAACGATGCGCTGCCGCCCTTCCCGGCCAGGGTATTGCCTTCCAGGGCCAGGGGGTAGTTCAGCGCCGTGGCCTTGAGGCCCATGACCGTCAGGGACTGGGAGGTGATGGATCCTTCGCCCTTGCCGGAAGCGCCGGCGAACCGCCCCTTGAAGGAGGCGTTCACCTTGCCCCCGATGCGGAGTTCCTTGGCATCGGGCATTCCGGCGGTGAGGGCAGCCAGATCGAGGTCCTTCCCCGAGATATCCACCGTCACGTCGGGAGCCGCTCCCAGCTTGACGTTTCCCGTCGCTCCGAGCGTGCCTCCCCCGAACTTTGAACGGAACTCCTCTATTTTCATTTCCTTCGTATTGCCGCTGAGCCCCAGGGCAACGTCGGTAACGGCCATTCCCTGCAGGGTGACCTTCGGCGAGGAGGCTTTGACCGTCACGCCCGGGTTGGACAAGGGTCCCTTGACGGTGACCGTGCCGTCCACCACTCCTCCGAGAGGCATGTCGATCCCTCCTGCGCCCGCGAGGAAGCCGAGGTCGGCCCCGGCAATCTTCGCGGCAAGGTCGAGGGTGCCGTCCTCGCCCTTCTTCGCTCCGAGGGTGACGTTGCCCGAAGCGGTAATGGAACCCTTGCCGCTTTTCACCGAGGCGGAGGAGATGGTAATCTTCTGCCCCGTTTTCTTCAGCTTCACGGCCAGGTCGGAGAGGGTGATCCCCTGGACGGCCGCGCTGCCTGCCGAGATGTCGAGGTCAAGATCGGCCTTTTCAACGGCCTTCAGGTCCCCGGCGAGGGTGGTGCCGACCTTCAGGTTCTTGAAGGTGGCCATGTCAAGAACTCCCAGCGAGCCGGAGGAGAGGGAAAGGTCGATCTTCGGAGCGGAGGCAGTCCCTGTCACCGTCGCCGCCGCTGTGACCGCACCCTTGATCTTGTACTGGGCGATGTCGGGGTAGAACGGAGCAATGGCGCCGGGCTGGAGGTTTGCAAGGGAGGCCTTGAGGTTCAGCTTCCCGTCGGCTCCCACCGTTCCCGATCCTGAAAGGGAGGAGCCTCTCCACTTGGCCGACGCACCGGTAATGTTGACCGCTTTTCCTTTGAGGGCGAAGGAGAGCGCCGGAGCCTCCACCGTCTCCTTCAGGGCGGTGAGCTTGTCGCTCCATGCCTTTCCACTGATCTCCGGAACGGCAGCGGTACCCTTGACGGTCACGTCGGCATTCACAGTCCCGGCGAGGGCAAGGTTCTTCAGTTCAGGGACAAGGGCCGCCGCCTTCGTGAGGTTGAAGGACCGGAGATTGCCGGTGAGATTCAGCTTCGGGGAGGTCATGTAGTCGGTGATCGTTCCCTGGGCCGTGATTGGGGCCCCTTCGAAATTGCTCTTCGCGCTCACCGTTGCCGCCTTGGGATTGATCTTCACCTGGGCAACCGAGTTGGTGACGCTGTAGCCGAAGGCGCCCAGGGAGGGCGCGCTGAACTCCACCGTTCCGTTCAGGGCATCCGCAGCACCGGAGAGCTTCACGGCAAACTTGTCGATTTCGCCGGAAAGGTCGCCCATGTCGGGATAGAGCTTCTTCAGCTCCGCAACCCTGATGGACGTCCCCGAGAGGTCAAGGTCGAGGACAGGGGCCTTTCCGGGAGCGAACGCGAGGCTCATGCCTCCCGAAAGGGGCATGGCGAGTACCCGGGCGTCGATGTCCGTGACGGAAAGCTTGTCGGCGCCGAGAGCCCATTTGGCCCGGACGCTGTCCACGGGATAGCCGAGAACGGATTTTCCGCTGTAATCCACGTCTCCCGCAAGGGACGGCGCATTCCATTCACCGTCGCCCCGGAAGTTCAGGGACACCTTTCCGTCGAAACCCTCGGCGGGAACCACGGGCCAGAAGGCGATGAGCTCCTTCAGGTCCAGATCCTTCAGGGCGCCGCTCACGGCAAGGCGTGGGGAAACTTTTCCCGAGGCGGACACGGAACCCTTTCCCACGTTCAGCGCCATGGACTTCACGTCCACAGTCTTCCCGTCCACCAGGACGGCCGTCTTTCCCTTGACGGGAACTCCGTTGACGGCAAGGTCGAGGTCAGCGTCGATATCCTTGCCGGAAAACGAAAGACCGAGGCTGGTGATGTCCGCCTTCGCCCATTTCGATGTCACGGTGCTGTCCACGAGGCGGACCGTCTCCACCGGGATCTCCCCTCCGCCGCCACCCTCGAAGCTGAGCTGGGAAATCTGTTCCGCCAGGGCGTCGGCATCTGTGGTTACTCCACCCACCGAGACCACGCTCAGCTTCGGAGACTTCGAGAGAAGGGACATGAGGTTGAGCTTGACCTCGAGAAAACCGGCGGAAAAGAGGGGTTTTCCCTCCTTCACAAGGCTGATCTTCCCCGTGGTGAACCCCTTTATGGGGTTGCCGGATATGCCGTCCACCGTCAGGTCGGCGCCGAGCATTTCCTTCACCGCCTTGGTGGCCTCCCGGACCACAAGATCCCCGGCGAAATCCATGCTGGCCCCGATGAGAACCAGCCCGGCCAAGCCGACAACCAGGAACAGCCCTATCATCTTTTTCTTTCCCATGGTATCAGAACCTCCTTTTCTCCCGCCCGGAACGGGCGTCAGAGTACGAATATCTGAGCACGATATTTTCCCCTTTTGATTATAACATTGTCTTATTCTGCTTCTTCCGTTAAAAAGCCTTCGGCCACGATGACGGTCCGCCCTTTCAGTGACGCTTCCACGGTCATTCCGCCCGGGCCGAAGGAGAGGGTCACCGTGTTCACCCCGCCGGGGTTGATCACGTCGAGGACCGTAACCGACAGGGGCGGACGGGCGTTGCGGAGAATCCGGCAGACAGCGGACGCGGTGGAACCCGTGCCGCAGGAATCGGTGAGGTCCTCCACCCCCCGTTCGTAGGTCACGGACCGGATGGATCCCTCATCTCCCCCGAAGACGAAATTCACGTTCGCGCCGTCGGGGAAGAGGCTTTTGTCGTGACGGAGCGTTCTCCCCACCTGGACCATTCGCTCCCGGGACAGTTCCGTTTCACAGAACAGGACGGCATGGGGAACGCCCACTCGGAGAAAGGAGGCCTGAAACGTCTCTCCGGCCACGGTGAGGCTCCTGTTGAACCACCCTCCTTCAAGGGAGACGGTTCCCATCCGGAGATCGACGAAGGGAGAATCCACCGTTGCCTCCATGATTCCCGCAAGGGTGGAAAACCGTTGCGTCCTGCCGGCGATGTTCTTTTCGAAGGCATACCGGGCGATGCACCGGGCGCCGTTCCCGCACATTTCCCCTTCGCTGCCGTCGGCATTGAAAAGGCGCATGGTGAAATCGGCATCCGGGGATATTTCCGCGACAAGCACACCGTCAGCCCCGAGGGACTGACGCCTTCTGCAGTACGAAACGGCTGCCCTGGAAAGAAATTCCGCCGGATACTGCCCCGACATGTTGTCAAGAACAATGAAATCATTGCCGTTGCCCTGCATTTTCGTAAATGGAATCACGGTTATCTCCCCCGGACGATAGTTTATTTACTCGTTTACAATACTACCTTACGCTACCAAATTTTACTCCATGATACAATCGCCGTTTTCTGCTATATTGATGTATTTACACGGGTCTGAAGGAGGAAACGTCATGAATCCCAGGGAACTGCTCCGGCATCTGGAAAACGGGAAAAGGATCCTGATCCTGGATGGAGGCATGGGAACGCTTCTCGCGGAAAAGGGCTGGAATCCCCCCGCCCTGCCCGAGGAAATGAACCTCGGCAGTCCCGAAATCGTGGAATCCATTCATGCATCCTACCGGTCGGCCGGGGCGGACATTCTCGAAACCAACACGTTCGGGGGCAGCCCCGTCAAGCTCGCGGCACGGGGGCTTGGCGCACGGGCGAAGGAAATCAACGCACGGGCGGCCGCCCTGGCCCGTTCCGCGGCCGGGACGGAGTGTCTTGTCGCCGGTTCCATGGGACCCCTGGGGGAACTGCTCGCTCCCTTCGGAAAACTGACCTTCGAAGAAGCCAGGAAAGTATTTCGGGTCCAGGCGGAGGGGCTGGCCGAAGGAGGGGCGGATTTCTTCCTCATCGAGACCATGCTCGATCTCAGGGAAGCCAAGGCCGCCGTGCTGGCGGTGAAGGATGCCGCTCCCGGCATGGCCTTCGTGGTGAGCTTCACCTTCGACCGACTGGGGCGCACCGTCACGGGGACTCCCCCCGAAGTGGCGGCCCGATGGGCCTGCCTTGCAGGGGCTTCCGGAGTGGGAGCCAATTGCGGCGTGGGTCCCGAAGCCTATATCCCCGTGGTCCGGGAACTCGTCTCCCATGCGGGGCTGCCCGTGTTCGTCTACGCCAACGCCGGCCTTCCCGGAGACGGGGACTACATATCCCCGGAACGCTTCGCCGCTCTGGCACAAAACCTGGCAGGGGCAGGAGCCGCGGTGGTCGGAGGATGCTGCGGAACCACTCCGGAGCATATCGCAGCCCTGACGGGCGCCCTCCGAGACCGCCTTCCCGTCCGGAGCACACCCGCCCCGGGCACTCCCCTGGCGAGCAGGAACAGGCTCGTCCTTGCCGGGAAGGGACATCCCTTCCTCGTGGTCGGGGAGCGAATCAACGTCTCCCGGAAATCCCCCCTCCGGGACGAAATCGCCAGGGGGGAATGGGGAACGCTCCGGGAGGAAGCACGGAACCAGTCCGTGGCCGGGGCGATGGTGCTCGACGTCAACGTGGGCCTTCCGACCATCGACCAGGAAGCGGCCATGAAGGCCGCCGTCGCCGCCGCTGAGCAGTCGTCGGACCTTCCTCTCTCCATAGACAGCGACTCCCGTTCGGTCCTCGAATCCGGCCTGTGCGCCGTCACGGGCATCCCACTGATCAATTCCTTCACGGCCAGGGATGATTCCCTGTACCCCGGGCTTGCCCTGGCGAAGCTTCACGGGGCGGCCGCAGCGGTCCTCCCCATTGACACAAACGGCCTTCCCGAGAAAGCGGATGAGCGGATCACCGTCATCAGGAACATCCTCTCCGCGGCGGACTCCCTCGGCTTTCCCCGGAACGCCCTCATCGTGGACGGCCTGACCCTCGCGGCAGGGGCCGACATGAACGCCCCCGCCGCTACGCTGGAGGTGCTCGCCTTTCTCCGGGACGAGGGAATTACCTCCATGCTCGGAGTGAGCAACATCTCCCACGGCATGCCGGCCCGGGCCCTTCTGAACAGGACCTTCCTGGCCATGGCGGTTTCGTCCGGCCTCGATTCGGCGATCATGAATCCGCTGGACCCGTGGATGATGGAGACCCTCGCCGCTTCCGAGCTGCTTTCCGGGAGAGATCCCCGGGGAAGCCGCTTTATCGGCGGCGCCCCGGGCTTTTTCTCCTCCCGGCAGCCTTCGGGACCGGCGGCGGACACCCCCCGGTCCCCGGAGAAAAATGAGGCCGCCCTCCTTCCTGAAGGCCCTTACAGGGACCTGGGGACGGCCATCCTCGAAGGAGACGGCTTCCGGTCCGGCAGCCTGGCGGGACGCCTTCTCGACGGGGGAGCCTCCCCGCTGTCAGTGGTGAACGAAGGGGTCATCCCAGCTCTCGAAGCGGTGGGCGGAAAATACGACAGGGGCGAGTTTTTCCTCCCCCAGCTCATTTCCTCGGCGGAGGCTGCCCGGACGGTCTGCGACAGGGCCATGGAGCTTCTCGCGGCCTCCGGGGGCGAGCCCAGGGGGCGGATACTCCTCGCCACCGTGGAGGGAGACCTGCACGACCTGGGGAAGAACGTGGTGGGCACCATCCTCAGAAGCCACGGGTACCTGGTGACCGACCTCGGGAAGGACGTGCCCTGCTCCGTCCTTCTCGAGGAGGCGGAAAAAGGACAGTATGACGTCATCGGGCTGTCCGCCCTCATGACGTCCACCATGAGGACCATGGCGGCAGCCGTCTCGGAGATCCGGCGCCGTCTGCCCCGGGTCTTCGTCCTGGTGGGCGGGGCGTCCGTGAGCGCTTCCTTCGCGGACTCCATCGGGGCCCACGGTTTCGCCCCCGATGCGGTGAGCACCGTCCGCCTCGTGGAGACCCTCCTCGGCGGACGGGACAGAAAGGAGGAATGAAGGGCATGTTTATCCGGGATATCCTCGGGCGGACCCGGCCGGCCGTCTCCTTCGAGATCTTCCCGCCGAAGCCGGAAACGCCCCTGGAAACCATCTACGGCACCATCGCCGCCCTCAGGAAACTGTCCCCCGACTTCATCAGCGTTACCTACGGCGCCGGGGGAAGCAGCAGGGAGAGGACCGGGGAGATCGCCTCCGCGGTCCAGAACCGGTGGGGGCTCACCTCTCTGGCCCACCTGACCTGCATGGGATCCTCCCCTTCGGAGATCGAGGGGGTCATGGAAAAACTGGAACAGGAAGGAGTCAGCAACATCCTCGCCCTCCGGGGCGACCCGAGGCCAGGGGAGGAACGGGCGGACAGCCCCTTCAGCTACGCCGCCGACCTGATCCGCCACATCAGGAAAGGCCATTTCAGAGACTTCTCCATCGGAGCCGCCGCATACCCCGAGGGGCACCCGGAATGTGCCTCCCCGGAGGAGGATCTGCGGCACCTCAGGGAAAAAACAGACGCCGGTGCGGATTTCCTCATAACCCAGCTCTTCTTCGACAATGAAATCTTCTTCCGTTTCATGGAGAACGTAAGGGCCACAGGAATCGCGGTACCGGTCCTCGCGGGCATCATGCCCGTGCTCAACGCCAGGCAGATCGGCAGGATCGTGGCCCTCTGCGGCGCGTCGATCCCGCCGAAGTTCGCCAGGATCATGTCCCGGTACGAGCACTCCCCCGCCGCCCTGGCCGAGGCGGGCATCGCCTACGCCACGGAGCAGATCATCGACCTGCTCTCCTGGGGGGCTGAAGGGATCCACCTCTACACCATGAACCGGCCGGACGTCGCGGAGAGGATCATGGGCAGCCTGTCCTCCGTCAGGGACACCCTGGCCGGGAAGTGACGCCGGTCCATGAACGTCCTCCTCGTCGATCCGCCCTACCGGACATCCTACCCCCCCGTGGGCCTTCTGAAGATCGGACGGTTCCACCGGGAGCGGGGGGACGCCGTCTCCTTCGTCCGGGGGATGTCCCCCCGGGCGGCCGGGAAGTTCTGGGACAGGATCTACACGGCGAGCCTCTTTACTTTCCAGTGGAACACCGTGGTGCGGACCCTCAGGTTCTACGGAGGCTCCGTGGGGGACCCCCGGAGGGACCTTTTCGCCGGCGGCCCCCTTGCGACTCTCCTGGGCAGGGAGCTCGGGGAGGCCGTCCCGTGCCGCCCCGTTCCGGGAATCGTGGACTCGGCGGAAAAAATCGGCCTTGATGGGGGCGACATCGACAGCCTGCTGCCGGATTACTCCCTCCTTCCCTCTACGAAAAGCTACCCGGTGCTGGAACATGCGTGGATCGCGTCGGCCACAAGGGGCTGTTCGGGGAAATGCGCCTTCTGCTCGGTCCGGGAGGTGGATCCCCGGTGCGTGGAGTACATCCCGCTGAAGGACCAGATCGACAACTGCAGACGGTCCCTGGGTGAGAGAGACGCCATGGTGCTCCTGGACAACAACGTGGCCATGTCCCCTTTCCTGGAAAAAATCGCCGGGAATTTGGCCTCCGAAGGCTTTGCACGGGGAAGGGGCAAAACCGCCGACTTCTCCCAGGGATTCGAGCCGGCCCTCTTCGCAGGGCCGGAGGGAAACCGCCGGGCCGACATCCTCGCGATGCTTCCCCTGGACCCCATCCGCATCGCCTGGGACTTCCCGGGGGAGCTGGACATCTACGAACAGGCGGTCACCGCCTTCGCGAAAAGAGGCTTTTCTTCCTTTTCCACCCCCCTCCTCTACGGATTTTCCGACCGGCCGGAGGATATGTACCTGCGTCTCCTCCGGATCACCGAGCTGGAGCGGGAGCTGGGAATAAACATCCAGGCGGAGCCCATGGGGTATCTCGCGCCGTTCCGGAAGCGGCGCCCTTCTCCGGGGGAAAGGGCACGGACCTGGGACTGTTCGGAAGGAGAGGCCTGCCGCTTCGAAGAACTGCTGAAAAAATTCCGGACAGGGAAAAAAGGGGATGTGGAAGGATTTTCGGCCCTTTTCGGGAAGGGGCCGGAGGATTTCAGGGAAAGACTGCGCCGCCGGGAGTGATCTCCGGCGGCGTTTTTTACGTTCAGCTTTCGTTCAGCCCCCGAGGTAGGCCCTGATGATCTCAGGATCCCCGGCGAGTTCCGTTCCGCTGTCGCTCTTGATGAACCGCCCCGCTTCGAGGATGTACCCCCTGTCGCTGATTTCCAGAGCCTGGGTGGCGTTCTGCTCCACGAGCAGCACCGTCATTCCCGCGTCCCGGATCTGCAGAATGGTCTCCATGAGGGTGTCCACCACAATGGGCGCCAGGCCGAGGGAGGGCTCGTCGAGAAGAAGGATCCTGGGGCTCCCCATGAGGGCCCTGGAGATGGCCAGCATCTGCTGCTCCCCTCCCGAAAGGGTGCCGGACCGTTGTTTCAGGCGCTGTTTCAGGATCGGAAAGAGCCTGAAGCACCGTTCCAGGTCCTCGGCAATTCCTTCGTCCTTCTTTCTGCGGTACGCCCCCATGACCAGGTTTTCCTCCACGGTGAGGGCAGAGAAGAGACGGCGCCTTTCCGGCACGAGGGCCAGCCCCCGGGCCACCACCTCGTGGGGCTTCGCCGGAAGGGGTGTGCCGAAAAGCTCCACGGTGCCCCCGGACCGTTCCGCCACCCCCGCGAGGGTCCACATGACGGTGGATTTTCCGGCCCCGTTGGAGCCGACGATGGAGACGATCTCCCGCTCCTCGAGGGAGAAGGAGATCCCCTGGACGGCATGGATGGTGCCGTAATGGACATGGAGGCTGTCAACCCGCAGTACGGTCATGGCTCTTCTTTCCTTTCCCGAGGTACGCGGCCACCACGTCGGGGTTCTCCCGGACCTCGTCCGGCGTCCCCGCGGCGAGGAGGGCGCCGAAGTTCATCACCACGATGGGCGAACAGATGTTCATCACCAGGTCCATATGGTGCTCGATGAGCAGGATGGTCACGCTGAACTTCTCCCGGACCTCGGAGACGAGTCCGGCGAGACTCCGGGTCTCCTCGGGGTTCATACCGGCAGCAGGCTCGTCGAGGAGCAGGAGTTTCGGCTCCGTGGCGAGGGCCCGGGCGATCTCCAGCTTTCGCTGCAGCCCGTAGGGCAGGGTGTTCGCCTGCCAGTCCGCGAACCGTTCGAGCCCCAGGGACGCCAGGAGGCCCATGGCCCTGTCGTGGAGCTCCCTTTCTCTGCGGCGGGTTCCCGGGGTTCCCAGCAGCGCGCCGGCAAAACTGAATTTTTCCCTCTGGAGGAGGGGGGTGAGGACATTCTCAAGGCAGGTTCGCCTGTTGAAGAGGCGGATGTTCTGGAACGTCCTGGCGATGCCCTTCCTGACGATGGCATCGGGACGGAGCCCTCCCGTCTCCTCCCCTTCGAAGAGGATGGTTCCTTCCGTGGGGCGGTAGATGCCCGTCACAAGGTTGAACACCGTGGTCTTCCCCGCTCCGTTGGGACCGATGATTCCCGTGATGGAGCCTTCCGTCACCCCGAAGGAGAACCGGTCCACCGCCCGGATGCCCCCGAAGGTTTTCGTGAGCCCCGTCACCTCGAGGAGAGGTCTCCCGGCGGCCGTCATGATCGGGACCTCCCTTCAGGGTTCCCGCTTTTCCGGAAGAACCTGGAGAGCTCGGAGTATCCCATGAGCCCCTGGGGCCGGTAGACCATGATGAGCACGAGAAGAAGCCCGTAGGCCACCAGGCGCCACATCTGGGCCACCCGAAGGGCCTCGGGAAGGCCGATGAAGACGAAGGAGGCGATGAGGGGGCCGGAGATGCTGCCCATGCCGCCGGCGATGACCGCCGCCAGCAGCTGGGTGGACTGGACCAGGGTGAACATGACCGGCTGGATGAAGGAGAGGAAATGGGCCAGCAGTCCTCCCGAGAGTCCGCAGTAGACGGCGCTTACCACCAGGGAAAGGAGCCTGGTGCGGAAAAGCCGCACTCCTGCCATTTCGGCGGCCACGGGATCCTCCCGGATGGCGATGCATGCCGCCCCCCACCGGGAGCGGAGGAAGTTCCTCGCCACAAGCACGCCTCCAGCGAGGCAGACCAGCACCACGGGAAGGGTGGTGAACCCGTCGATGCCCGGAAGCCCCCTCGCGCCGTTGGTTATCTCGAGATTTTCGAGGATGACCCGGAGGGCTTCGCCGAAGCCGAGGATGGCTATGGCGAAGTAGTCGCTCCTGAGTTTCGCCCGGAGGGTGGGCACGCCGATGACCAGGCTGACGAGCCCTGCCGCCGCAGCCCCCGCCGCGAGGGCGAGATAGAAGGGAACGTAGTAGTAGTAGGTAAGGATCGCCGAAGTGTAGGCGCCCACTGCCACGAAAGCGGCGTGGCCAAGGGAGAAAAGCCCCGTGAACCCGGTGAAGATGGAGAGTCCGAGCACGGCGATCATGTTGATGCACGCGAGAATCACAATGGAAAGAATATAGTCCATGGTTACACCTTTTCCTCGCTGTCCTGCCCCCAGAGACCGTTGGGTCTCCAGACGAGGAAGGCGATCAGGAGCGTGAAACTGAACACATCCCGCATCACGCTCGACACGTAGGAGGAGACGAAGGTCTCCACGACACCGAGGAGAAGCCCCCCGGCGAGGGCACCGGGAAGGCTCCCCAGGCCGCCGATGACGGCGGCGATATAGGCCTTGTTGGTGACCCATCCCATGGTGGGGTACACGAGGTATTTTATGCCGAGGAAGACTCCCGCCACGCCGGCGAACCCTCCGGCGAGAAGGAAGACGATGGCGATGAGCCTGTCCAGGTCAACTCCCATGAGGGAGCACATGGTCATGTCGGAGACACCGGCCCGGATGGCGATCCCGGTGCGGGTGCGGGTAATGAAAAGGTGAAGCCCCATAATGGCCGCGAGGGCGAAGAGGAAGGCCCCCACGTCGAGAAGGCTGACGCTGCTTCCCCCGACGGAGATCACCTGCCGGGCGAAGAACTCGGGAAAGGCGTAAAACCTGGAGCCGATAGTGGCGTAGACAAGGTTCTCGAGGAACACGGCGCACCCCATGGCGCTGATCATGAGGTACAGGGAGGGAGCCTTCCGCCTGCGGAGGCTCGAATAGGCGAGCCGTTCGTTGAGAACGGCGATGATCCCCGCGCCCGCGATGCTTCCCGCGAGGACGAGGCCGAATCCCAGGCTGAGCTTCGTCGCCAGGGCAAGCCCCACGTAGGCGCCGAGCATGATGACCGCCCCGTGGGCGAAGTTGCTGAAGTTGAGCACGCTGAAGACGAGGGAGTACCCCACCGCCATCAGGGCGTAGATGCCTCCTATGGAGAGGCCCGTTATCAGTGTCTGAAGGAACAATCCGGCCCACACATCCTTTGAGCGTATTGGGAAAGGTCGCCTCTCCTCCGGCTATCCCGGTCCCGGAGGGTTTTTGGCGAAAAGCCGGGGAGCGCCCGGGCGAAGGGCGCCCCCGGTGAAGCAGAGCCGCGTCTATTCGACAGAGAAATACTTCTTCACGAACTTGAAGGTCTTGTTGGCCACGTCCACCTGCTGGATCACCGCCGGTTTGTCGAGGGGGTTGTGATCCTCGGGGTTGATGGTGAGCGGGCCGCTGGAAACCTTGATGTCCTTCAGGTTGGCGAGGGCGTCGGCGAGCTTGGCTCCGTCGGTGGTCCCTGCCTTCTTCAGGCCTTCCACGATCATGATGAGGGCGTCCTGGGCCATGACGGGGTTCGGAAGCACGGGTTCCTCGCCGAAGGCGGCCTTGTATTCGGCCACGAACTCCTGGATGTCGGGGTCTGCCAGGTCCGCGAGGTTCACGAAATACCCGCCGTCGATGGCGCTGCCGCCGAGCTCGATGATGTCGGGGCTGCCCCAGTTGTCGGTGCCGAGAAGCACCGCGCCGATGCCGAGGTCCCTGGCCTGCTTGGCGGCCATAGCCGCTTCCTTCTGGCTGGTGGGGATGAAGATGACGTCCGGGGCGAGATCCTTCATCTTGCCGAGCTGGGCCCGGTAGTCGAGCTCGTCGGTCCGAAAAGCCTCCTTTGCCACGATGGCGCCGCCCTTCTCCACGAAGGCCTCCTCGAAGTACTTCGCGAGCCACTGGCCGTAGTCGGATCCCACGTCGTAGAGGATGGCACCCTTCTTCGCGCCGAGGTCGGTCACGGCAAACCGGGCCGCCACCGTTCCCTGGAAGGGGTCGATGAAGCAGGGGCGGAAGGCGAAGGGACGGACCTTGCCGGACCTCTGGTCGATTGTCACGTAGGGGTTGGTGGCTGTGGTGACCACCATGGGGATGCTCGCCCTCTCGAACACGGGGGCGGAAGCGATGGAGTTTCCGCTCTGGGCGGGGCCGATAACGGCCACGACACCGTCGGAGACGAGCCGCCGGGCCACGTTGACGGCCTCGACACCGTCGTTCCTGTTGTCGTAGCGGACGAACTCGATCTTCTTTCCGAGGACGCCGCCCGCGTCGTTGATCTTCTTCACGAGCATGTCCAGCGCCCGGGCCTCGGACTGCCCCCACATGGAAGCGCCGCCGGTGAGGGACACTGTATGGCCGATGCGGATCACGTCATCCGCGAAGGCGGCTCCGGCAAAGACAAGGATCAAAACTGCCGCTGTCATCATAAGGATCTTTCTCATTTCTCTTCTCAACCTCCCTGGTTTTTGGCGTTCATTTCCAATCCGCTTCTCCGCCCGTCCGGGCAGGAATCTTTCCGGCGCCGTCGTTTTTCCCCTGGCCCCACCTCCGGATACGGTGTTCCGTTCACCGAAGATGCTCCGGCATCCTGTCCCACCGGAGCACATCGTCGTAGGTCTGCCGCTCTGCGATCACGTCCGCCCTTCCCGGGCTCACCAGCACGGCGGCAGGCCGCGGAATCCTGTTGTAGTTGCTCGCCATGGAGAAGGTGTAGGCTCCGGTGTTCAGCACGGCGAGCAGGTCACCCCGCTCCAGGGGAGGGACCTTCAGCCCCTCGATGAGCACGTCCCCGGATTCGCAGCATTTCCCGGCCACCGTCACCGTCTCCGTTGGTTCCCTGTCCATCTTGCCCGCAGCCACGGCCCAGTATTTCGCGCCGTACAGGGCGGGTCTCGGGTTGTCCGTCATGCCCCCGTCCACACCGGCGTAGGTCACCAGCCCGTCGATGGTCTTCACGGTCTGGACGGTGTACAGGGTGATTCCCGCCTCCGAGACGATCCATCGTCCCGGCTCGATGATCACCCGCGGTACGGGTATCCCCTCCGCGGCGCATCCCGCAGCGAGGGTCTCCATCATGGCATCGGTGAAGGAGGTTATGGGGGGGGTCTTCCCTTCGGGGTCGAATTCCACGCCGTATCCTCCGCCCATGTTGAGCTCCATGGTGGTGAAGCCGAGGTCCCGGGAGAATTCGGCAATGGTCTTCACCACGATTCCCACGGCCATCACGTGGGATGTGTTCTCGAAAATCTGGGACCCGATGTGGAAATGAAATCCCCTGAGGGAAAGGCAGTCCGAGTTCATGGCCCTCCTGACGGCATCCCGAAGGGAATTCCCGAGGAGAGGGAAGCCGAACTTGGAGCCCGTGTGGCCCGTGAGGATGTATCTGTGGGTATGGGCGTCCACTCCCGGGGTGACCCGGAAGAGGATATCCGCTCTTTTCCCCGCTTTCCGGGCCGTCTCTTCTAGGGCATCGAGCTCGGAGGTTCCGTCCACCACGATCCGTCCCACTCCCGCTTCGAGGGCATAGCGGAGTTCCTCCTCCGTCTTGCTGTTGCCGTGGAAAAAGACCCTTTCCATGGGGAAGCCCGCGGATTTCGCCGTGTGGAGTTCCCCTCCCGAGACTACGTCGAGCCCCAGGCCTTCCGAGGCGATGATCCTGCACATGGCCAGGGGAAGAAAGGCCTTCCCTGCGTACACGGCAAGGGAATGCTCCCACCGGTCCATGAAGGATTCCCTCACTGTCCTGCACCGGGCCCGGACCGCCTCCTCGGACAGGACATACAGGGGCGTCCCGAACCGCTCCGCCAGTTCCGTCACATCCCATCCTCCAAAGAGGAAATGCCCCTTGTCATTCACGTTCTGCTGCCCCACTCCGCCTGCACCTCTTTCCGTTCGAATAACGGGGAATTAAAAAAACGACCCGCCCCCCATGAAGGGACGAGTCGTTGATCTCGCGGTACCACCCTGCTTGGGCGCCATACACAGCGCCCCGCTCTCGGCCCTGTGACGGGAGCCTCCCGGAGGCGTACTTCCGGTTCATACGAACCGTTTCAGCCCCGGCTCCGCAGCCTTTCAGCCCTCCGTTCCTGCCCGGGAAGCCTCTCAGCCTGCGGACTTCCCTCTCTGGCGGCAGATCCATTACTTCGGGCATTCTGCATCATCGCCTGTGCTTTTTTTGTTTCGGACATTATATCCAGTGGGGGAAGGAACGTCAACACAAAAAGAGGAAATCCGCAATTTTCCCCTTCCCGGCCGTCCTGTTTTTCTCCCATTCCCCCGCCCTGTCCTCCCGCGCCACGATCATTCCACGGTTTCTGAAGAAATGCGGAAAGTCGGTATTGACAGGAAAAAACAGGGCGTGTATCCTGACTGTACATTGAATATCATTCGTGAGGAATGATATAAACATATGTTCAATAACGGAGGAGAGATCATCTTGAAAAAGCTGCTGCTCGCACTTCTGGTCCTGGCCCTCGCGGCCACCGGCGGATGGGCCGATGTCATGGCCAAGGACGTGATTCTCGTGGGAACGGAGAGCACCTACCCCCCCTACGAGTTCCGTGACGAGAAGAACAACCTGAAGGGTTTCGACATCGAGCTCATGGAAACCATAGCGGCAAAGATCGGCAAGAAGATAGAGTGGGTGGACATGCCTTTCGACAGCCTCATTCCCTCCCTGCTCGCGAAAAAGATCGACATCGTGGCCGCCGGAATGAGCGCCACGGAGGAGCGGGCGAAGAAGGTCGCCTTCTCGGAAAACTATGAAATATCCATCAGCGCCTTCATCGTGAAGGCGGACAATGATTCCATGAAGGTTCTCGGGGACATGAAGGGGAAAACGGTGGCAGTCCAGCTCGGCACCGTCCAGGAGACCTATTCCCAGTCCATTCCCGACGTCACGGTAAAGTCTTTCCAGAAGTTCGACGACTGCGTCCGTGAAGTCATCCTCGGAAGGGTGGACGCCACCCTCATGGACACCCCCGTGGCGAAGAGCTACGTGGAGCACAAGGATTTCACGGGGAAAATAAAGGTTGCTTTCGAGCAGGAGATCACCGGTTCCGGAAAGGCTCTCGCCATGAACCTCGGCGAGACGGCGTTCATCACGGCGGTCAACGGGGCCCTCGCGGATCTCGAGAAGAGCGGAGAACTCGGCAAAATGAAGGAGCAGTGGTTCAAGTAGGATTCCGTGGAATCAAAGCCCCCGGCCCGTTCCAGCGGTCCGGGGGCTTTTTTTATTCGCTGTCCGCCCGGAGGACAATGCAGTTTCCCGACTTCACGTAGACCACGGGACCGTGGGGGATCCGGGGCAGCATCCACTCCATGGCCGCATCGAAAGAGGTGAAGGTCTCCCCCGGAAAAGGCGTTCCTTCCCTCTCCGTCACCAGGGCGGCCGGATGTCCCTTCATGTCGTGGGGAACCTTGAGGGCGATGAAGCCCGGGATGGTGAAGTCATCTTCCAGCCGGCGGAGAAGAGCCCCTGGGTCGGAGAGCGCCAGGGGGAGATCCGAGGCGAAGTTTCCCGGGCCGAGGCCGTCTTCGAGTCCCGCGCACAGGATGAGCCCCCCGCCGGGCGCCAGGGCGCCGAGGGACGCGGTGACGGCCTTGGTGGCCTGGTACAGGTCGATATCGTAGGGGTATCCGCCGCTGGACACCACCGCGAGGGCAGCCTTCCCGGGGATGTGGAGCGTCTGCAGCGCCCGGGCCATCTCCACTCCCCTCCTCCACGCTTCGTCAAGGCTTCCCGCCGTATAGCAGCTGGGTTTGCCCGTCTCGTCGGGAACGACATTGAGCAGGAAGATGGTCCTTCCTTTTTCAAGAAGCCGGCCGTATTCCTCCATGTCCTCGGCGGTGGCGTTCCCCGAGAGCCGCCCGACGTTCACTTCCAGCCCTTCGATCCCCCCTCTCAGGGAAAGGCCGTGGTTGTTCTGGACGGAAATCCTTCCGCTGATGCCGGGCAGAAGTCCCTTTCTTCCCCCGCTGAACCCCGCGAGATCGTGGTAGACTATGCCCCCGGCCAGCACTAGCAGATCCGCGCCGAGAGCTTCGGGCGCCACCGTCACGGGAGTTCCCCTGGATGTGACCATGCCCGTGCCGGCAGCCCTGGCCGGATCAGCCCAGAGAATGGTGTCACCCGGCCGGGAGGCCCCTCCGAGAAGAAGATTTTTTTCCTCCTCCGTGGGAGCCCTGTGAAGCCCAGCGCCGATGATCCACGTCACGGCGGCTTTCCCTTCGCCGACCTCCTCTCTCAGTGCGCGGGCCATTCGGGGTACGTCCTGCCACAGCCTGGTGGCGTCGGGAAGGACAATGGCGATCGTCCCGGCACCGGAGGCCAGGGACGACAGCCGGGGGGAGCCGAAGGGAGCGGCGAGGGCGTCTTCCGGAGTTCCCGAGGGAGGCCGTTCGCCCCGGGGTCGGGGAATCACCACGTCCCAGGGAGGCGTCCAGGGAACAGTCTTCCTTCCAAGGGGTATCAGCAGCGTGTGTTCAGGCATTCTCTTTTTTCTCCTCCGCAAGCCCCGAAGGGCCCGGTATGGCGTAATAGGTTTTCGGACGTCCCGGACGGCCGTCCTGAACTCCGGCGCTCCTCACGATAAGCCCCCGGTCGGCCAGGTATTCGAGGTACCTGTGGGCGGTGACGTAGGCGAGGCCGCAGGCCGCCGCCACGTCGTCGCAGTCCCTGGGGGAAGAAAACTCCTTGAGTTTTTCCAGCACCTTCCGCATGGTGTCCTTGCTCACGCCTTTTTTTCTTTCCTCCCAGTTGAGCTGTTCCCTGTGGGCGAAAAGTTTCTCGTGAAGCCGGATGCGGGCGGTGAAGTCCGCGAGCCGTATGGGCTTGGAGATGAAATCGTCGGCTCCCGCCAGGGTGAGCCGGGAGGCCAGCTCTTCCCCGTCTTCCACGGTAAGGGCGATGAGAACGAGTTTCGTTGAAAGCTCCCGGGCTTTCCGTATGAGATGGAGCCCGTTCATGACAGGCATGTGATAGTCCACGAGAAGAATGTCCACTTCGTCGAGCTTCACCCACCGGAGACACTCCTCCGGTTCGCTCGTGGTGAGCATTCTCCACCCTTCCGTGGAGGCCATGGCTTCGAGAGTATAGAGAATGGACCTGTCATCGTCAATTGCCCCGATATGAAGCGGCATCACTGCTCATCCTTTCCTTTGCCAGCCCTTCCAAGGGTCAGCACCGTCCTGGCGCCGCCCCCCGGCAGGTTTTCAGTCCGGAACGTTCCTCCGTGATTGCATACCACCATTGTAACGTATTGGAGGCCGAGGCCCGTGGAATTCCACCCTGAACCGGATGCCCGGTCCTGAGGGAAGCCCGGCCCTTCATCGGTCACGGCGAGGATGACCCTGTCGCCTTCCAGGGACACTGACAGGGTTATTTTTTCCCCCCCCGACTGGACGTTTGCCTTGTGCGCGTTGTCAAGAAGGTTCACCAGGGCCCTGGAAAAGCGCACCACATTCACTTCCACCGTCTCCATCAGGGCCGGACGGTCAGCTTCCAGAGAAACCGTCTCTCTCCACGAAAAGGGACTGATCTGGGTGAAGACATATTCCACGAGATCTCCAAGAAGCACCGGCCTCCGGAAATCTTCGTGGAGGATTTCCGAGACCATTTCCTCCATGGTCCGGGCCGCCTCGCAGATGACGGTTCCGTACTTCGCCGCGTTTCCGCCGCCCCGCCCGGAAACGATGACGTCCCCGAGACCGAGGATGGTGGTGAGAGGACGCTTCAGGTCGTGGACGAGCTGCTGCATTTCCACAAGGCTCCGGTTGGCGATGCTCTGCTCCCGGAGACGGGCCATCTTGTTCTCCCTGTCCCTGAGGAGCGCCATGTCGGCCAGCCTGGCGCTGTAGGTCACCATGAGCTCGGTGGTGAGAACGCCGGAGAGAAAGAGCCCGGCAAAGACGGAACCTCCGGACCAGTTGAGAAGCCCCTCTCTCCCGAGAATCCCCGCGGCGGTCTTCACCGACGTGGAAAGCTCCCCCCACCCCGCGCCATAGTCGGTAAGGGAGGGAATTATGTCAAGCCACTGGAAGGAAAAAACGAAAAGGGCAAGGGCAATGGACTTGTACACCCAGTCCGAAATGTGCCTGGTCAGGTGCCGGAGCACGAGGACGCTGGTCACGCTGAGTACGGCCGGAATGCCGAAATGGAGCTGGATTCCCTCGCCGAGGACGGGAGGAAGAAAATAGGTCAGGGGAATGGCCACGACGGGAGTCAGCCAGGAGAGGAAGGAGAGGGATGAATGCAGCCCCGCAAGGCCGTTTCCCGCGAGGAACCACCCGAGGTACAGGGCGATGGCCCGGATGCCGTTCAGTATCACCACAAACGCGGCGGCCGTAAGGAGGTCCCCGCTGTCCATGGTCTCGGGGATGCGGGCGATGGCTCCGAGCAGCGGCGCCGTGGATATCTGCTGCGCCGCCGTCCAGAGGAGGAGGAAGAACAGGGCTGCAGCCAGGTGTTTTGCCGGGTGACTGCTTCCGTTCAGGGGTTCCATCGGTCCCACCGCCTGTGGAAGAGCAGGAAGAGAAAGAAAAAGGCCACGCCGGCTCCCGACACAACGGCGCTCCGGGGGGAAGCGAACCGGGGAGCCGGGACACCGTCGTAGGGTATGCCCGCTTCAGAGGCCATTTCTTTCATGTTCAGGAAATGGAGCACGGGAATGCCCGCCGCCAGGAGGCGCTGCAGAACACCGTCCCCGGAGGGAACGGCCCCTTCCGGAGGCGGGGAAAAAAGCCCCCCCCGGAGGAACTCCGAATCATTGCCGGCAAAAGCCGCCGCCCCGCCGCCCACGCTCACCGCGAGCCGGGGCGAGAAAGCGGTCAGCAGGCCGGTTTTGGAGGTGATCATCCCTGCTAGGGAGGAAGCTCCAAGTAAGGGGACTCCATCTTCGGCCGCGGCGTCCTCCAGGATTTTCCGTCCCTCCTCCGGGAGATCGAGCCCCATCTCCCCTCGTCCGCCGAGGGTGTACCAGTCCGCCTTCCGGGAGAGGAAGCCTCCCTGCCGGAGGACTGAAGCCATCACGGGCCAGGGGATGGAGGGATTATTGGCTCCCCAGGTGGAGGCTCCGAGGGAATGGATCCACAGAACCTCCGCCCCCAGGTGCTCCGCCGCGGCCAGGATCGAGTAGACAAGTCCCGGAAAAGAGGACGACGACACGAGCGCCACCCGGTCACCCTCCCCGATGCCCAGGGCCCGGAAGCGCCGCAGGGCATGGACGGCCCAGAGGGGATCGGCGGCGGTCCGCTTCGCCCCGAGAGGACCCAGGGTGGTGGTGAGGGGACTCCATTCCACACCGATGAAACCCGTTCTTTCCCTGTCGGTCCCCGCCTCGGGGGCAATCCCCCGGCCCTCCCTCCACCGGAAAAGGTACTCCTGGGCGTTCCGGACTTTCTCCCAGAGCATGCGCTCGTCCCCGGACAAGGTGCTGACGGCGCCGAAACACCAGGCGGCGCCGAGGACAACGGCGAGAAATACTAGCCTCAGCCGGGCGTTCCGGAAAAAGCTGCGCTGAACCTCAAGAAGGGATCTTTTCATGGCAAAACTCCGGAAAGGGAAACCAGGAGGGCGGCCGCAAGGGAGGTGGCGAAGGCCGACGCAAGGGACGTAGCCGCTGTGGGGACGATCCCCTGGCGCTGCATGTCGGCGCCGATGAGCCCCGGAATGACCCACCCGATCCAGGCAGGCCAGGCGGGAAACAGGTCGCCCAGGACCACTTTCAGGCCAAGGGCGAGGAGCATGGCGGCGCCGGTCCTCTGCCGGCCGTACAAACCCGTTCCCCTGACGAGAAGGGAAAGGAGGGCGCTTACAACGACGGCGCAGCCGAAGGCTGCCGCTATCCGCCCCGGTGAGGCCAGTTCCATGGCCAGGAAGCCGGGAGTGATGATGCCGCCGGGGGAATACCCCGTCCGGTGAAACAGGTACAGCCCCAGGGCAATGCCGAGGGCAACCAGGAGCACATCGCCGTCAGTCAAGGATTCTTTCCTCCCCCTGCGCCCGTTCTTCCCGCCGGAGCAAATATTCCAGGGGCACACCGGCCACGTTCCCGCACCCGAAGACTTTTCCTTTCGAAGCGACGAAGACCCCAAGATCCTCGGGCTCCCGAAGGGAAAGAAATTCGGCGCCTGAAGGCAGAAAAAGTGGGCGGCTTCCTGTGACCGCCACTCTCTTCCAGGAATGTCCCGTAAGCCAGGGCAGAAAGGAGCGCAGCCGGGCGATCCGGTCCTTTCTCGAGTTGTAGAGCACCGTGGTCTCCTCCCTCTCCCAGCCCGCCGACTGGAACAGGCTTTCTGTGGATTCAGGCTCGTTGGCGGAAAAGGCCGAAGCCAGCATGCCCTTCCCTTCCCGGAAGATGCGGAAATCGGCAATATCGGGCGCCACTTCCCGGGCGGCAGCCAGGGTCTTCGGCCCGTCCAGCCCAAGAAAGGAGCAGACTCCGGATACGAGGGAAAGATGGTTTTCCCTGAAACCGGCGCCGTCGGGACAGGGAAAAAGCTCGCACCCCTTCATCCCGAGAAGGAGGGATACTGCCGGGACAGACGCCACTGAGCGTGGAAGGATCACCGGCCCCCCGCCTATTCCTCCGCAGAGGGCCGCCGCAGCCGCCCCCTCGCCGCGGCCCCAGACTTCCTCGTGATCGGGACGGACATTGGTCAGCACCGTGCAGGACGGCTTCATCCACCGCCATGCCAGACCCTGCAGCTCCGGGTCCACGGCGCTGTTCTCGAGGACCGCCCCTTTCGTTTCCCCGGGCAGGGAACGGAGCCACCACCGCATTTCCTCGACACTGCCGGGGCCTGATCGGAGAATGAGCGTCTCTTTCCCCCGGAATAGCTCCCGGGGAAGAACGCCGGTAATTCTTCCGGCTGCGGATATTCCCGCCCCCTCGAGGGCGGCAGCCAGCAGGCGGACTAGGGAGCTCTTTCCCCTGCTCCCCGTGACAAGAATCCGAATGGGGATGCGGTCAGCTGCACCGCCGAAAACCATGGATGGAAGGCCCGTCCTCAGGAGTGTTCTTCCGAACAGATGGCCACAGATGCCGATGCGCCTATGCGGTTCGCACCGGCGGCGATCATGGCCTCGGCATCACGGCGTGTGCGGATTCCCCCTGAGGCCTTGACGCCGAGGCGATCGCCCACGGTACGCCGCAAAAGCGCCACGTCCTCCGCGGTGGCGCCTCCGGAAGAAAACCCCGTGGAGGTCTTGACGAACCTTGCCCCTCCCTCCTCAGCCAGCCGGCAGCCGAGAACCTTCGTTTCATCGTCCAGGAGGCAGGTCTCGAGAATGACCTTGACAACGGCGCCTTTCCCGGCGGCTTCCACCACCTTCCGGACATCCTCCCGGACATAGTCTTCATCCCCGGCAAGGAGGCGTCCCGCGGCGACGACCATGTCGATCTCCTCCGCCCCCCGGGCGGCCGCTTCCCGGGCCTCGAAGGCCTTCGTTTCGCTCGAGGAGGCGCCGAGGGGGAATCCGACCACCGCGCAGACCTTCACCCCGGACCCCTTCAGTTCCCGGACGGCCGTCTCCACGAAGGATCCGTTGACGCACACCGAAGCGAAGCCGTATTCCTTCGCCTCTTCACAGAGACGCCTGATGTCCTCAACCCGGACTTCCGGTTTCAGCAGGGTATGGTCGATCATGGACGCAAGCTGTTTTCGGTTCATGGAAATCCCTCCTCTGCAGCCCATTGTACCAGAGCTTCCTAGTAAGAGGAGAGGCGGGGCCGCTTCCGCGGTCCCGCCTCTCCTTCCTGTCTCCTGTTACTTTTTTTTTCGCAGCGGACCTAGTAGCCCACGGGAACGCCGAGACGCCTGCTGTCGGCTCCTCCGTTCATCCTGTTCTTCGTATGGTCGAAGAGAATGCCCTGGGCCGTGCCGAAGTAGCCGCTGAAGGGCCGGATTTCAAGATCATGGCCCCGGAGCTTCAGGTAGTCGGCAGTGGAGGGATCGATGCCTTCCTCGATGAGGAGCTTACCCGCCTTGCCTCCCCCAGCGGGGTTGAAGATGCGGGGCTGCTCGATGGCCTGGTCCATGAGCATGCCGAAGTCAACCACGTTCATGACGATCTGGCTCACCGCCGTGATGATGCGCATGGCTCCGGCCGCACCGATGGTCATGAAGGGACGCCCCTCGGGATCGAGAACGATGGTGGGAGACATGGAGGAAAGGGGCCTCTTGCCGGGTTCGGGAGCGTTGACGCTGTTGGGGTCCTGGGCAAAGTCGTCCATTTGGTTGTTCAGGACGAAACCGAACTCGGGGACGATCACGCCGGATCCGAAGAAGTAATTCACCGTGTTCGTGGAGGCCACGATGTTTCCCTCGGCGTCCACGACGGAGAAGGAGCTGGTGGAAATGTGCTGGTTTCCGCCGCCGCCAAGGTAGGCCTTCTTCACCGCATCGTTGTAGGGCCAGGGATCGCCGGCGGGAACGTCCTTCATGACGTCATAGCGCCGGATCTTTTCGGCGAGTTCCTTCGCGTATTCCTTGCTTGCCAGCCCCGCAAGGGGGACATTGACGAAGGCCGTGTCGGCCATGTACTTCTGCCGGTCGGCAAAGACCATCTTCATGGCCTCGGCGAGATGGTGAAGGTAGTCTGGGGAATTGTGCTTCATGGCCTTCACGGGGAAGTTCTCCATGATGTTGAGAAGCTGGACGATGTGGGTGCCGCCGCTGGATGCCGGGGGAGTGGAATAGATGGAGTAGCCCCGGTAGGTGCCGTGAACGGGGCTCTGGACGAGAGCCTTGTAGTTCTTCAGGTCTTCCATGGACATGGCGCCGCCGGCCTTGTTCACCGCAGCCACGACCGCCTCGCCGATGGCCCCTTCGTAGAAGGCTGCGGGGCCTTCCTCGGCGAGAAGGCGGAATGCCTTGGCGAGAGCGGGCTGCTTCAGGATCGATCCGGTTTCGGCGGGAAGGCCGCCGGGAAGAAATACGCTGTCGGGGCTGTACTTGCTCAGCTTCTCGAATTCATCGGTGATGATCTGGGTCTGCATGGGATGAACCTCGAAGCCTTCCTCCGCCAGCCGGATTGCCGGAGCGGCGACCTCGGCGAAAGACATGGTGCCGTACTTTTCAAGGGCGGTGAAGATCCCCTTTACGATGCCGGGGACGCCGACGGCTTTGCCGCCGAGGACCGATTCCTTGGCTTTTTTGGATTCCTCGGAAGCGTACATGTCTTTCGTGGAGGAAAGGGGAGCCACTTCGCGGTAGTCGAGCTCCACCACTTCGCCCGTCTTGGCGAAGCGGATGGTGGAGAATCCGCCGCCGCCGATGCCGGAGGCATTGGGCTCCACGACGTTGAGGGCGAGCATGGTGGCGATGGCTGCGTCGATGGCGTTTCCGCCCTGCTGCAGTATCTCCACGCCCGCTTTCGATGCGAGTTCGTGGGCCGATGACACCATGCCGTTGTCCGAGTAAACCTCCTTCACGTCCGCCGCGAAAGCGGACCCCGCCGCCAGGAACAGCGCGAGAACTGCCAGTGCAATAATTCCTTTTCTCACATAAAACACCTCCCTGTAATGTGTGTTCATGGTTCTCCGTAAGGATAAGCCTCCGCTGTCCGATCAGTGACTCCTCAGGGAATCACCCCGCCTTCTATTGTACCGGAAAAATCTCTATTGTTTTGCCGGGGCCAGAAAAAAGCCCACACCCTTTTCCTCCAGATCAGCGAGCCCCGGAACGCCTTCCACGCGGACCCCTCTTTCCTCGAAGAGGATCTCAAGGTTGTCCAGGAAGGAGAGTATGGATTCCGTGTGCCTGCCGACCCTGTACTCCATGGTCTGTTTCCCGTCGTAGGGGATATAGAGCCTCCCGAGGGCAAAGGCCTTGACGTAGGCCTTGTCGATCCCCGTGAGGGCGAGCCGTTCGTCGGTCTTTCCCCGGAGCCTTCCCTGGACCGGGTTCCCCGTTTCCATGAGGATCGGCATGGTTTCGGTGAAATCTCCCCACTCCCGGTGGGTGAGCCCCCGGAGGTTTTTCGGTGAAGGTTCGAGGCGTATCGGGACTCCTTTCCCCTCGAGGTCCATGGCGGCCATGGCGGCAAGCTCCATGCTCCTCTCGTGGGCCACTATTGCGTTCACCACGGGGTATTCAGGAGAGGCCTCGTGAAGGTCGAAGGAAAGATCGGCCTTTTCCTTGCGGACCAGCTCCGTCAGGGCATAGGCGAGGCGTTCCGTCAGCGATCCGTCGGGAACTCCGGGATAGCACCTGTTGAGGTTGCCCCGCTCCTTCCCGGGAAGCTGCTGCCCGGAGGCGGGATGGATGTAGATGTCGGGGGAAGGCCATTCGTGCACGGTGTTCGTCAGTCGGGATCCGAAGCGGAACGTCCGTGTGCTCCCGTCGGGCACGGTAAAGGAGATGCTCCGGGGGTGGGCCTCCTGGGGCGAGTTGTGGGTGAAGCCCATGATGTTCGCCTGGGGAATGACGATGAGCCGCCCCCTGGAAACCTTCGCCCGTTCGAGGAACAGGGTTGCGGTCACCATGGACGCGGGCTCCGTGGGGTGGGTGCCCCCCATGATCAGCACGGTTCCGCCGGGTTCCGTTCCTTCCTGTATGTAGACAGAGGTATCCGCCGGGGTGTCCTTGATGCCTCCGAACCACTCGGAGAGCAGGTGCTTCTGGAAACCCGGGGCGGGAACGAAGAGATCATCGGCCCACATGGCGCGAAAACCTCCGGCGGCGAGCGCCGAAGCGCCCAGGGCCAGGGCGAGAAGGAGCAAGGCGGTAAAGGGTGTTCCTTTCAGCTTCATCTTCCTTCCCTCCCTACTTGATCATCAGCAGGCGCAGGACCAGCGGAATGACCACAAGCGCCGCCGTGGCCTGTTTCCAGAAGTCCTTCTCCCGAAACTGGCAGCTGACCACGAGAAGAAGAATGAAGAGGACTATTGCCCGATAAACATATGTCATGTCCGTTTCCTCCTAAGGCAGCCAGCCCATGATGGTGTTCGCGTTGAGGATCACCACGACGGCCCACCCTGCGGTGACGACCGCCGGAACGATGCAGAACTTCAGCACCTTGAAATAGTTCTCCTCGCCGACGACCTGGGCAGCGAAAATTCCGGCGAGAGCCGTGGGGGGCATGAGATCCCCGAGGCCCGCAAGAAGGCTGAGCGCGGAGCCGACCATGATCTCGTTCTGTCCGAGGAGGGCCAGGAGAAAAGGGACTCCCAGCACCGAAGCGGCACCGAAGGCCGACACGGCTCCGAAAAGGGGGATCGATGTGGCAAGCCCGAGGTACATGAGCCATGCAGGCAAGGCGAGGACCGACACCACAATGAATCCCTGGACTCCGACCAGGGTCATGATCTGGATGAACATGCCGACTCCCATGAGGATGCCCAGCACGGGGATTGCGTCATTGACGGCTTCCCGGGAAGCTTCGAGAAAATTCAGCCGCCTGCCGGTGAAAAGGGCGGACAGGGCGGCAAGAAGAAAATTCAGAGGCATCCCCAGGGAGGGCCAGGTTCCGGGAAGGAACTGCTCTCCCGTCATGAGGACGGCCAGGACTATCACCGGCAGTACGAGCCTGAACGACAGCGGGGCCTCCTCCATCCGGCGCAGTTCTTCCTCAAGGAGGGAGGATTCCTCGCCGACGCCTTTTCTCAGGTCGGGATAGACCAGCAGAAGCGCCGAAAAGACCGCGAGGGGAAGGGTGCAGACAAGAAGAGGCAGAGCGAAACCCACATAGGGCATGTCGATGCCTCCGCCGATGATCATGGCGGGTATGTTCACCGGAGGGGCGATCATCCCGTAGATGGCGCCCATGGCGATGGCGGCTGCGGTCTTCACGGCCGGGACGCCGAGCTTTATCATGACCGGTGCCACGAGGGCCCCCGTGGTGAGAACGGCCGCTGTGGAAGAGCCGGTGATCATCCCGGGAACCATGATGATCACCATGAGTCCGAGGCTGAGAAGAAGGGGCCTGTTCCTGAAGGTGCGGATGACCCCTGCCGCCAGGCTTTCCAGCAGTCCCGTCTTCTGCACCGACTTCATGAAAATCATGGCGGTGGCAATGATGAGAATGGTATCAAGGTACCCGAAGGTTCCCTCGACAAAATGGCCCAGCGGGAAACCTTCACCTGCCGCGAGAGCCCCCACTGCCGCTGAACCTGCGAGGGCGACGGCGATGGGGAGCTTCAGGGCGAATGCACCGAAGACAAAGCTCCCCACCATCGCAATTGTGTAGAGACCTTCCGGAAAAAACCAGTCCATGGCGGGAGTCCTGTCCGCCTATTTGGCGGAGATTCCCCACTCCGAAAGGGTTTCCCTGAGGGGAACGTCCGTTCCGTTCACGTTGGGAGCCGTGATGATCTTCACGTTTTTGCCCTCCGTCAACTTCTCGAATATCCCGTCGGCGTTGCCTCCATCCACGACGATGACCCTGTCTCCCCAGGGCGCAGCAGCCTCGATGAAAGCATCGGACAGGGTTCCTCTCCGCCCTTCCCCGCCGATATGCATGACAAGAACCTTCACTCCCTGGTCCTTTGCCGCTTTCAGCAGGGCGGACACCCGCTCCACTTCCTGATCCTTGTTGATTCCGGCGGCGCCGAGCCCCTTGGAACTGCCTCCGACCACAGCCACCAGTACCTTCCGGCCACCAAGGGCTTCGGCCTTCAGCAGAGGCTCGCTGTCGGCATTGATCTTCATCTTCCGGAGAACCACCCTCACCATCATGACGTCGGGGCTCTGCCCTACGGACGTGAGCACAACGTCCGCCGAGAAGGCGGCCCCCGCCGCAGCGAGCAAAAGGAGCGCCGTCAGCGCGATAAACAGTCTTTTCATGTCGATTCCTCCTTCTTGTAACGGTTAGATTCATCTTGAGATACTGAATAGAGTGTACCCTTTTACAGTTTCATGTCTATATTTCTTATCATTCTTATCGGCATAACGGGAAATGCTGTTTTCTATGGTACTATTCAACCTGCAGCTCCATCGAAAAAAAGGAGGTTTCCATGCTTTCCGCCAACGTCAGGAGCGTCAGGGGGATGCTCGGTATTTTTTCAGTTCTGCTTGCGGCCGCCATGGTCCTTTTCCCCGTTCTCCTCGGGATACTCAATTTCCGGGATTCCTGGCTGCAGACGGCACGGGACATGGAACAGGCGCTCGGCATGCAGGCCGATTTCATCCGCAAGTGGTTCGTCTTCCACCAAAACGACCTTCGATCGATTTCCCATCTTTCCTCAGTCAACGCAAGGGATCTCGACAGAATGCACCTCGACTTCACCTATTTTTCCAAATCCTGCGCAAATTTCGACTCCATGGTCTACGTGGATACCTCGGGTGTCCCTCTTGTCCACAGCGACCTCAGCGGACCGGGAAGGACAGGGTTCTCCGTGGCTGACAGGCCTTATTTTCTCGCGGCGAAGAAAGGGCAGGGACACATCACCAACATTCTCACGGGCAGAAACTCGGGCAAGCCCGTCGTGATCATATCCGTTCCTCTTCTTGGGAAAGAGGGCTTTCAGGGATTGATTTTCGGCTCCGTCTCCTTTGACACCATTCTCTCGACCCTGAATACTGCACCCTTCCGCACCACGGGAAACTTTCTGCTTTTCAATTCAGGCGGGGCCGACGGTACGGCGAGGCTTGCGGGCATTTCCCGGGAAGAAGCCGGACAGCTGGAGGCTCACGAAGAGAAGATCATTCTGTACCGCGACGGAGAAGGAATACAGTGGATCGCCAGGGGAACCTCCATCCCCGAATATGGGCTGACCGTCGCCGTGCGGATGGAATTCCGGGAATTTCTCGCCCCCTACCTCGCCGGACTGGCTTATTTCGGCGGTACATCGCTCCTCCTCCTGGCGGTTTCCCTTGTCATATCCCGCACGCTTTTCCGTAACGTGAACTCCTCGCTCACCCTTCTTCTGGAGGCGGTGGAGCAGACGGGGGACGGAAAATTCTCCCCCCTTGATCCTCTGATACTCGAGAATGCCCCCCTCGAGATGAAAAAACTGGGAGGGGCATTCAATATCATGGCACAGTCACTGAAGAACAAGAGGGAAGAACTGGAATTCAGGTCCTTCCACGATGAACTGACGGGGCTGTACAACCGGTCCTATTTCGAGGACACCCTTGCCCGTCTCGGAACGGGGCGGTTCGATCCCGTCACGGTGGTGATGTGCGACGTGGACGGACTCAAGCTGATGAACGACACCCTGGGGCACAAGGCCGGAGACGCTCTCCTCAGGGCCGCGGCGGAGGTTCTGCTGAAAAGCGTCAGGAAGAGCGACATCGTCGCCCGCATCGGGGGAGATGAGTTTGCCGCCCTTCTGCCAGAAGACAAAAACGGGGAGGCCGGAAGACGCTTCCCGGAGAGGCTGGCGTCGAACATCAGGGAGTACAGGTCGAAGGACGGGGCCCTTCCCCTCAACATCGCCTGGGGGCTTGCTTCGGGGGCGAAGGAGGAGCATACGGTTGAAACGCTTGTCATGGAGGCGGACAAGCGGATGTACGTCTTCAAGCAGACCCGCAGGGCATCTTCCAGGAAGGACGTCCTGGAATACCTCTCGGAAAGGGGATAGCCCTCGTCCGGAAGGACTCCAGGGACAGGCACATGGCCGCGTGCGCCGCTCTCATGGAGATCTTCGCCGCGTCCCGCAGTGAATTCTCCCCTGAAAAAAGGGCGTATCTTGTGAAGCTGGCCCGGAACCACGATCTTGGCTTTACCGAGATCCCCAGGGAGATCTTCGACAAGCCGGGCCCCCTCACGGAGGAAGAATACGAGATCGTAAGGCGTCACCCCGAAAGAGGCGCCCACCTCGTCTCGCTCTTCCCGGACCTTTCGGACCTGCAGGAGGATATACTGCTGCACCACCGCTGGTGGAACGGAGCGGGGTACCCGGAAGGCGACGGCGGAGAGGCCCTTCCTGAAGGGGCACGGATCATGGCCGTGGTGGACGCCTATGAAGCCATGACCGGGGACAAGGCATACAGGGATCCGAAGTCTCCGGCTGCGGCGGCTGCGGAGCTCCTCCGCTGTGCCGGAACCCAGTTCGACCCGTACTGGGCCGAGGAATTCGCCCGGTTTATCCTTGACTTCCACGGGGAAAAGAACGTCGTTTCCTGAGAGTCCTTCCCCGTTCCAGAGGGAAACGGAGGCGTCGTCCCATGCCGCCTCAGGGGATGGAATGCTTTTTCCCATTGACACATGCACAGGCTTCATGACATTATATATTGCTATTTCAAGGGGGATTTTCCCCGAAATGCCACCAGGAGGCACACAATGAACGAACCGGTACATGCCCTCGACCTTTCCCACGAAGAATGGGCCGATGTCTGCACAAAAAAGTGGGGACTCCCGAAATATCGGGCGGACCAGCTCTGCCAGTGGATTTACGACAAAAAAGTCTTCAACGTCCACGAAATGACCAACCTGTCGAAGGATCTCAGGGAGAAGCTCGTCTACGACCTGATGATCCTTCCTCCCATACCCGTCACCGAGGAAACGTCAAAGGACGGCACCAGGAAATTCCTCTGGCAGCTCTACGACGGGGAGAGAATCGAATCGGTCCTCCTCACCCATGGGAACCACACCACGGCCTGCCTTTCAAGCCAGGTGGGATGCCCGCTGAACTGCTCCTTCTGCGCCACCGGCCAGTCCGGCTTCCGCCGTGACCTCACTGCGGGCGAGATCACGGGACAGCTTCTCGCCATGGAAAAACGCCTCGGCGACAATATCGGCAACGTGGTCTTCATGGGAATGGGCGAACCGTTCCTGAACACCCGGGCGGTCTTCAAGGCCATTTCCATCCTGAATTCCCCGAAGATGCGGAACATGGGCGCCCGGCATATTACCATCTCCACCTCCGGCATCGTGCCGGGGATCCTCGACCTTGCGGAATTTCCCCTGCCGGTCCGTCTTTCGGTCTCGCTTCATGCCCCCAACGACGCGCTCCGGAGCAAGATCATGCCCGTGAACAGGAAATATCCCCTGGGCCCCCTGGTGGACGCCCTCAGGACATACCAGCAGAAGACCGGGGAAAGGATCACCCTGGAGTACGTCATGATCCAGAAGGTAAACGACGAGACCGAGCTTGCCTATGAAATGGCGGCCCTCCTGTCGGGCCTGGGCGTCTACGTGAACCTCATTCCCTACAACCCGGTGAAGGACGTGTACCAGCGCTCCACTCCCGAAAGGATCAAGGCCTTTGCCGCAGTCCTCACCCAGCTCGGAATCGAAAACGAGATCCGGCGGGAAAAGGGGACGGACATCAATGCTGCCTGCGGCCAGCTTCGAAGGAGGGAATCGGCAAATTGACCCCTCCCCGTCATCCGGGAGATCCCGCAGTGCCCCTGAGGGACCTCCCAAACGGCGCCTTCGGCCGCATTGCGGAGATGCCGGCAAAGGACGGCTGCGCCGAACGTCTCGAAGCCCTGGGTCTCCGGGTCGGCAAGGTGGTGGAAAAAGTGTCCGGAATGCCCTTTCACGGTCCTGTGACCCTCCAGCTCGACGGCAGGCAGATCGCCATCGGGTGGAAAATTTCCTCTTCCGTGCTCGTCGTTCCCCTCTCCCGTTCCGGAGGAGCCCCTCGGCACCATGAGTGAGAAGACAGCGAAAAAACTGCTTCTCGTGGGCAACCCCAACGTGGGGAAAAGCGCCCTTTTCACCAGGATCACGGGTGTCCATGCCGTTTCTTCCAACTACCCGGGAACCACGGTGGGCTTCCTGGAAGGATGGCTCCGCCGGGGAGACGACGTCTGGAGAGTAATCGACGTCCCCGGGGCCTACACACTCACCCCCACCAACGAGGCCGAAGAGGTGGCCGAAAGGATGGTGGCCGAAGGGTGCGATGCAGTGGTGGTGGTCCTGGATGCCACGGCCCTGGAACGGAACCTCTTCCTCGCCTTCCAGGTCATGGAGCGCGGGCTTCCCGTGGTTATCGCCCTCAACATGGTGGACGAAGCCCGGCATAAGGGGATCGACATCAATCCCGTCCTGCTGGAGGAACTGCTGGGCGTTCCGGTGGTCTCCACCGTGGCCGTCTCAGGAGAAGGGGTCAGCCGCCTTCTCGACCGCCTGCGCGAAGCCTCCCCGGGAAGGGCGGTCCCATCCACGAAAGAGGAACGGTGGGCGGCCATCGGCAGGGTGACGGAAAAGGTGCAGAAAGTGCGCCACCGCCACCACACCTTCCTGGACAAACTCGAGGACGCTTCGGTGAATTCCTTCTGGGGGCTCGTCATCGGCATCGCGGTCATCGCATCGAGCTTCACCGCCATCCGGTTCGCGGGGGAAGGCCTCATCGACGGTCTTCTCGATCCCCTCTTCGAGAGATACTGGCTTCCGGTGATCAGGTACCTCTCCGGCCTTTTCGGCGGCGGAGGTTTCCTTCACGACATCATCATCGGCAGGCTGGTGGACGGCCACGTTGATTTCGAGCAGAGTTTCGGAATGCTCACCACGGGACTGTACGTTCCCGTGGTCATGGTGTTGCCCTACGTCCTCTCCTTCTACGCCGTCCTGAGCTTCCTCGAGGATTTCGGCTACCTGCCTCGGCTCGCGGTCATCTTCGACGCCATCCTCCACAGGATGGGGCTCCACGGGTTCGCCATCATCCCCTCCCTCCTGGGCTTCGGCTGCAATGTCCCGGGAATTCTCGCCACGCGAGTCCTGGACTCCCAGCGGGAGCGGTTTATCGCAGCGACCCTGATCTCCGTGGCCATCCCCTGTGCCGGACTCCAGGCCATGATCATCGGCGCCCTGGGAGGTATGGGAATGAAATGGGTCGCCATAGTCTACGGAACCCTCCTTTTCTCCTGGCTTCTCCTGGGAAGAATTCTCCATTCCCTCCTTCCCGGCTTCAGCCCGGAACTCATCGTGGAAATCCCCCCTTACCGCATCCCGTCCCTGAAAGCCATGGCTCTCAAGCTCTGGATGCGGATCAGCGGATTCTTCCTCGAAGCGGTTCCCCTCGTCTTGGGAGGAATTCTTCTCATCAGCCTGATGGACGCATCGGGGATCACCGGTGTTCTTTCCGGCCTTCTCGCCCCGGTGTTCTCCGGCCTCCTCGGCCTCCCGGCGGAAGCCGCCGCACCGATACTCCTGGGAATACTGAGAAAGGACGTGGCCGTGGGAATGCTGGCAACCCTCGGTCTTTCTCCCTCCCAGCTTGTGGTGGCCACCATCACCCTTTCCATGACGTTCCCCTGCATCGCCACGTTCATCGTCCTGTGGAGAGAACTGGGAGGGAAACGCTTGGCGGCGTCCATGGGAATAATGATAGCCTCGGCGCTGATCGCCGGGGTATCCGTCAGGATGCTTCTTTCCCTGAACGTCTAGGAGCCCTTTCCGGGAAGAGCGGATTGCCCTTTGGGGTTCATTCCTTTATGATTGAAATCTCCGCGGCAGGAAGAGCGGAACAACGACTCGATGCGAGAAAGGGCGGTTTCACCATGAAAGAGGACTCTGTGCGGTCCGTAGAACGGGCGTTTCACATCCTCAAGGCCTTCACGAGGGACGACTACAAGCTGACGCTCAGCGAAATCGCTGAAAGGATCGGGCTTCCCGTCACGACGACCCTGCGGCTTGCGGGCACCCTGGAAAGGCTTGACCTCCTCACCCGCCACGAGGACAGGACCTACTCCCTCGGAAGCCAGCTCTACATCCTCGGGAGTATCGCCACGGCCAACTTCAGGCCCCAGCAGATAATCTACCCTTACATGAAGATAATCCGGGACAGCACGAAGGAAGCCGTCTCCCTCTACGGAGTCGAGGGGGAGGAACGGGTCTGCTACGAGCACGTGGAAAGCCTTCTCACCATGAGGTGCGTCATGAGGGTCGGCGACCGGGCGCCTCTTTGGGCCGGCGCCGGAGGGAAAACACTCCTTGCGTTTCTCGGCGAGGAGACGATCGCCCGCGAAATCGCGAAGGCGCACCCCATAACCGCCACCACCCTTTCCAGGGCGGAAGACCTGAGAAAAAACCTCGCCGAGATCAGGACCCTCGGGTACGCCATGAGCTGGGGCGAGCGGGAGGAAGGTATCCTTTCCATCGCTGTGCCCATCTTCAACAGGAAGGGAGAGATTCTCTTCTCCTTCTCCCTCGCCGGTCCGGCGTCCCGGTTCACCGAGGACACGGCCAAGTCCCTCATCCCGGAAATCCAGCGGATGTGCCGTGAAATCTCCCAGCAGATAGGATAACAAGATCCCCTCCGGGCCGGAGGGGATCTTGTCTTTTTTACCCTTTTCTGCCCGTTACTCCCTTCGCTGCACAGTAGGCCTTCGCGGTCTCCAGGCAGCGGCGGGCATGTTCTTTGTACCCGTATTCCGCCACTTTCTTCAGGTTGGGAAGCTCGATGGAATAGGGCATGGGAGGCATGGCGTTCATTATGGCGGCCACGTCGATTCCCCCTTCGCCCACGTAGGACCGCTCCTCCCGGAGGATCCTGGTCATCTCGTCCCTGTCGGACGGTATTTCGCCGGGAGCGTCGCAGAGGTGGCCGAAGCGGAACCACTCCGACGGAAGCTTCGCCAGTTCGGCCACGTCGTCCTGGGCCCGGTGGAAATGGTGAATATCCACCATGAGACCGGCGTTGGACCGGTTCACCGTTCTGAGGACATCCACCGTGCCGGCGAGGGTCTTCACCGAGGCGATGGGAACATACTCAAGGTCCACCGAAAGGTTGTACTGCTTCGCAAGGTCGCAGATTTCGGCGAACTTTTCGATATAATACTCCCTCTCCGGCGTCCAGATGCTGCTGATGACGTGCTTTCCCCCCAGCTCCGCGGCCGTTTGCATGGCGGGTTCGTACTTTTTCACGTCCATGCTGTCAAACACCCTGGCGAGTTCGATATCAAGGAGCTTGATCCCCGTATCGGCAAAGATCTGTTTCGTCTCCTTCATCAGGGCCCGGTTCTTCGACAGATCGTAATCCGGTTCGCCGGGAAGCCCCATGTAAATCTGCCTCATGCTCACGAAATCATACCCGCAGTCAGCCGCCATGGACGCGATCTCCGCCGGAGACGTTTTCAGAACGGTGAGCTGCGCTAGGGAAAACTGAAACTCCATGAACATCATACCCCTTCCTTGTATGTGGTGTCCGGGCACTGGACGCCCTGCCGGAAGCGAGTGACCGCTCCGGCAAAAAAACAAATTTTCCGCTGAATGGAAATGCTATCCACTCCTAGGAAATACCTCCACAATAAAGAGTGGGGAAGAATTTGTCAATATGGCATGCACCGAAAGGATGCCGTTTTCCAAAATGGAAAGAAAAAGCCCGCCCCTGGGGGCGGGCCGGAACAGCATTCACACGGTGAACGGGTCTCTACTTGCCCTGGGGCCGTTCGATGCCGAACTCCTCAGGGGAGAACTTCGCCCCGCCGGCGTCGTACAGGAGCCATGCGGCAACGGACTGGTTCTGCCTGATGTATTTCTTCGCTTCCTCGCCGGCGATACCGAGCTTCACGCCGCCCATGGTCCTGGCGAACTCGTCGAACCTGGGGTCCTGGAACGCCTTGGTAAAGGCGGAACGGAGAGCGTCAAGAGCCTCGGCGGGAGTCTCCTTCCTCACGAAGGCCCCGAAGAAGGCCCCCCAGGGGAGATACGGCCGGTATTCCTCGTAGATTTCCGTCACCGCCGGGACCGAGGCAACGCTCTCTATCCTCTCGGAGGAGATCATGGCGAGTCCTTTCACATTGCCTGAATGAATGAAGTTCGCGGCGGCGAGAAGACCGACGGCCACCGCATCGATATGGCCGCCCATGAGGGCTGTGATGCAGGGGCCTTCCCCGTCGAACTGCATTTTATTGAACTTCACGTTGTGGATCTTCTCGATCATGGTGGTGGCGACGTAGGGCAGTCCTCCGGGGCCCGTGGAGCCCATGGTGATGGTCTTGCCGGAGGCGGCGGCATCGATGAGCTCCTTGTAGGAGGTGTAGGGGGAATCCTTGGAGACGATCACCACGCCCACATTGGCCATCATGAGGAAGACCGGCTCGAACTGGTCATAGTCGATCTGGGAAAGGCCGGTGACCTTGTACAGGTTCGGGTTCTCGGCGCCGAAAAGGATGCTGTAGCCATCCGCTGGCTGGTTCGCCACAAAGGTGGTGGCGATGGCTCCTGTGGCGCCGGTCCGGTTCTGCAGGATGACGGTCTTTCCGAGATGCTCCTGGGCGATGGGGACGATGGCCCTGGACACGTTGTCCATGGCGCCTCCGGCACCCCACATGATGTACCCCTGGATGTTCTTCTCCGGGTAGGCGGCACAGGCCGCTCCCGACGCCAAAACCAGCAAAGCAAGCGCAAGTCCGAGTTTTCTCATGATTCATTCCTCCTTTATTTTCGTTTCTCTCTTCCCCGGCAGGGAAAAAACTATTCCAGGCCTCTCCATCTCCTGTAGAAAGACGTCTGGGACACGACCAGAAAGACGATGGACAACGTCAGAAAGAGGCTGATGGGATTGGTGACAAACCCTTCGAGGAAGGGCAGGATCTGGTTCTCCGCTCCCTGCATGGCCCTCCGGTAGTTCGCGTCGAGCATGGGGCCGAGTATCAGCCCGAGGACCATGGGCCCTGTGGCATATCCGTAGAGTCTCAGAAAATACCCGATGATGCCGAAGCCGATCATGTAGAAGATGTCTACCACACTGTTCTGGATGGCGTAGGTTCCGATGACGGAGAGGATGATCACCACCGGCATAATGATCTCCTTGGGGATTTCGATGATCTTCGCGAAAGGCTTGACGCTCACGAGGCCCAGGACCATGAGGGCCACGCTGGCGATGGACAGGCAGCTGACGATCATCCAGAAGAGGTGGGGGGTCTCGATCATGAGCATGGGGCCCGGCTTGAGTCCGTGGATGTAGAGAGCACCGATGATGATGGCCGTGACGGCATCTCCGGGAATGCCCAGGGTCAGCATGGGGATGAAGGCTCCCCCGATGGCTCCCTTGTTGGCTGTCTCGGGGGCGACGATGCCCTCGTAGGCACCGGTCCCGAAGGGGCGGGAGGGGTTCCTGACGGTCCGCTTGGCCTGATCGTAGGCCAGCAGGGCGGCGACGTCGCCTCCGGTGCCGGGAAGGGCTCCGATGAACACGCCGAGAAGGGACGAACGGATGGACAGGGGGAGGTACTTCAGGAAGGTCGCCCAGTTCGGGATGATCCTGTCAAGATTCTGTTTCGGCGATTTCTTCCCCGCATTTCTGAACTGGATCAGGGCTTCCGAAACGCCGAAGAGACCGATCATGGCCGTCACGAAGCTGATTCCAGCCATAAGGTAGATATTGCCGAAGGTGTACCGGAGCTCTCCCGTGGAAGGGTCCATGCCCACCATGCTCAGGAGCACTCCAACGGCTCCGGCGGTGATCCCCTTGATCGGGTCTCCCCCGCCGATGCTGCCGATGAGCAGTATGCCCATCACCGCCAGCAGGAAAAAGTCCCTGGGAGAGAACTTGAGCGAAAAGTTGGCGATCACCGGCGCAGCCACGGAGAGGACAAGAATCCCGACGAAGCTGGCGAACACGGAAACGGTCGTGCACAGCCCGATCGCTTTGCCGGCTTCACCCCTCTGGGCAAGAGGATACCCCTCGATGCCCGTGGCGATGGCGGCGGGCGCGCCCGGAATGTTCAGCAGGATGGCCGTTATGGCTCCTCCGTAGACACCGCCGACAAAGACGCCGCAGATCAGGGCGAGGGCGCTGTTCAGATCCCACGAAAAAGTGAAGGAGATCAGCAGGGAGGCAGCCATGGTGACCGACAGGCCCGGAATGGCGCCGACCCAGATGCCGGCAAAGACGCCGACCCAGATGAGAAGCATCATCTCCCAGCTCAGGAAGGGTATAAGGAAATACTGAAGATTTTGTTCCATGAACAGGCAGCCCCCTTACGGCAGAATGACCAGGAAAAGGTAGCGGAAGACCGCAACCAGGACCGCGAGGGAGGCCGCCGAAATCAGCAGTGCCCGGACGATGTTCTTCCCTCTCTGCAGATACACCATGCCGATGACCATAAATGCATAGGATGACACGATAAAATGAAGCCTTGGCAGTACAAAGCAGTATGCCACGAGCAAAACCAGGACCACTACCACGTCAATGGGGAGAAGATACCCGATAAGGGTCGATGACGCTTCGGGTTTCTTTCTCCGCAAGGCCTTGAAAAAATTGACCGCCGAGCATGCCATGATAAGCGTGGAGGCGAGCTTGGGGAAAACGGAAGGTGAAGAATATTCTCCGCTCGTCATGTCGAGGGCAAAATAGTATCCGAAAGCGCCGAGAAAAAAACCTAAGGCAGCGATCCCAAGTTCTCCCGGTTTTCTCTGCGCCTCGGGAACGTATTTCGAGAGTTCCTTCTCTCCTGCGGCCGCTTCCGGGCCTGTCCCTTCAGCCTCAAATTCCCTGATTTCTTCCATCTCAGTGTTTCACGTCCTTCCGTTGCTGATGCCTGACTCCGGTCCCGATACAAGAGGGGACGGGCCGAAACGGGAGTTCCGGTCCATCCCCGATTATACACTACGGAACATTATTTTTTCGGTTCAGGTATGTTGAAGTCGGCGGGAGATTTTTTCGCTCCCCCGGCGTTGTAGATAAGCCAGCTCGCCGTGGATTCAAACTTTTCCAGGAATTTCACAGCTTCCTCGCCTGTGGCGCCGTTCTTGAAACCGCCGGAGTTCTGCACGTACTCCTCGAACCGGGGCTCCGCCATGGCCTGGGTGAAAGCGTCGCTGAGCTTGGCCACGATATCGTCCGGAGTTCCCTTTTTCACAAAGACACCATAGAACGGCCCCCAGGGAAGGTACTGGGCATACTCGGGATAGATTTCCGTGATGGCCGGCACGTCGGGAAGCTGGGGAACCCTCTTCGTGGTGAGCACGGCAAGACCGCGGAGCCGGCCGGCCCGGATGTACTCCACCGACGTGGAGAGGGCCAGGGGCATGACATCGGCATGGCCGCCCATGACCGCCGTAGCTCCGGGACCGTCGCCGTCGAACTGGATGTAGTTGAAGTCCGTTCCGTGGATATTTTTCATCATGGCTCCCGCAACGTAGGGAAGCCCCCCCACACCTGAAGTGGCCATGCGGATCTTCTTCTCGCCCTTCGCCGCCTCCACCAGTTCCTGCATGGTCTTGTAGGGGGTGTCGGGGTTGACGCAGATGACAACGGCGCCTTCCACGGCGATGACGATGGGCTGGAGGTCATGGAAGCTCAGGGGGGAGAGGCCGAGAACCCTGTAATTGGCGGGGTTTTCCGCACCGTAGAGCAGGGTGTAGCCGTCCTCGGGGGAGTTCACCGTGAGAGTCGTGGCCACCGCACCGGAGGCGCCCGTTTTGTTCTGGAGAATGATGGTCTGCCCCAGCTTCTGCTCCACCAGGGGTGTGACAGCCCGGGCGAAGTTGTCGGTGCCGCCCCCGGCTCCCCACATGATCAGTCCCTGGATGTTCTTCTCAGGATACGCCGCCGCTCCCGCCGAAGCGAGAAGAAATACCAGCATCACCGAAAGTCCGAACACTGCCGCTTTTCTCATGCGTCTTCCTCCTTTGTGTGCCTGTTTTCCGTCCCGGCCGTGCCGGACGGAATTTCCCCATCCGCACCCCGGGGGGCGGATCATCCTTCCCGCTTGTTCGCCGGATCGAAAAACTCCCCGAAGAGGACCTCTTCGGAGGGTGCGTCCGTGAGGATCGGTTTTGCGACCCAGGTGCTGTTCATATAGTGCTTCAGGGCGATGTTCTCCGACACCTGGTTGCCCCCCCAGGTGCCGCACCCCATGCTCGACGTCATGGGCATGCCGTTGTTGGCGCTTCCGGCATTGGCCTTGGACTGGGGCTGCCGGACCATGATCCTGGTGACAGGGGCCCTCAGGGCGAGGGCGTGGATGTGCTCGTCGTTGTGGCTGTAGATGCCGCAGGAATGGCCCCGGCCGCCGACCTTGTATATCCCGTCCATCATTTTCAGGGCGTTTTCGAAGTCTCCCTCGTAGCGGAAGAGGGCAAGCAGCGTCGTCAGTTTTTCGCCGGAGAACTTGAACTCCTTGCCGATGCCGTCGCCGACCACCATGACGAATTTCCTGTCCTCGGGGATCTCGAAGCCCGCCGCCCTGCAGAGCTTCTGGGGCGAGACGGCCACGGTGTCCACTATCCGGTGCCCCTCTTCGTCCCACATGGCTTTTTTCAGCATCTCCCGCTGTTCGTCGGTGGCAAGGTAGCCCCCTTCCTTCTGGAGCTGGGCTACCATTCTATCGTAAATGCCGCCGTAGATGATGAGATTTCCGTCGGCGGAACAGCCGGATCCGAAGTCGGACGTCTTGCTGGTGCGGGTGTTCCGTGCGGCCTCCTCGATGTCGGTGGTCTCGTCGAAGATCATGGTAGCGTTTCCCGCTCCCGAGCAGTACGCCGGTTTGCCGGAACTGTGGGCCGCCTTCGTCATGGCAGGGCCGCCGGTGGCCATGATGAGATCGCCCATGGTCATGAGCTCCTCGACGACGGCCATGTTGACCTCGGAAATGCACTGAAGGAAATCCTCGGATTCGCCGATGGAGCGGAGCCCCCGGCGCATCTTCTCCACAACCTCGAAGGTGGTCTTCTTCGTCCTGGGGTGAGGCGAGAAAACCACCACGTCCCTGGCCTTGAGGGCATAGATGGCCGTGACGATGGGGGTAAGCTCCGGATTGGTCATGGGAATCAGCGAGGTGATGACTCCCGCCGGTTTGCCGTACCGGACCAGCCCCTTCTCGGGGAGAACCTCGATCACGCCGACGCTCTTCTGGCGCAGGGCATCCCTCAGGACGCCGAGGATCTTGTGCCGTTTGCCGAACCGGCCGCTCCAGTCGCCGGCCCCGCTCTCCTCCACGCCCATCTTGCAGAGCCTGTCGAAGTCCCTGGGATTGCCCGCGGCCCAGGCCACGCAGCGGCACATGCGGTCCACCCGTTCCTGGTCGTAGTTCTCGATGATCTTTTCTGCGGCCCGGGCCCTTGCGAAGATTCCCTCCAGGGCGCTCCTCTGTTCAGCCGTCAATTCCCTTTTCGCCATGCATTTCCATCTCCTTTTCTTTGTCAGCTCCCGGAAAGGAGAGCTACTTTTCCATCCTCCATGGTTCGATCTCTTCCCAGGCCCAGACCCTCCAGGTTTTTTCCTCTCCCCGCTTCCTGAAGATGTCGTTGATGTTCCAGCATCCTTCCGTGACCACCGGGGCGTTCTCCATCCGGACGTCGATGACGCAGGGCCTGTTCAGGGCGAGGGCCTCCTCGAGGACCGGCTTGAATTCAGCTGCGCTTTTCACGGTATATCCCTTGATCCCGTACGCCTCGCCGATGGCCGCGAAGTCCGGGCTGTAGGGCTTGCCGTCCTTCTCGAAAAGGGTGCCGAACTGGTGCTGGTAGTGCTGGTTCTCAAGCCCGGCGATGGTGCCGAAGGCGCAGTTGTTCATCACCACCCACACCACGGCGATATCCTCCACCGCCGCGGTGGCGAAGGGGGAGACATTGGCGCCCATGCCGCCGTCGCCGATGAGGGCGACCACCTTCTTGTCCGGGCAGGCCACCTTCACGCCCAGGGCCGCTGAAGGACCGTAGCCCATGGTGGCAAGTCCACCGGGAGCCACGAAGGTTCCGGGCTCATAAATCGGGAACTGCTGGCCGACGCCGTTCTTGTTCCAGCCGACGTCGGCGACGACGTACCCGTCCCGGGGAAGGACTTCCCGGAGGTCGGCGAGGATCCGTTCGGGGCGCATGGGGAACTGGTCCGACTTCTGCGCCTCCGCGATACTCGCAAAGTAGGCGGCCTTGGTCTCGGCAATTTCCTTCACCGTTTCGGGCCGCTTCACGCCATTGGGATACAGTCTCTTCGCGGCCGCCAGGATGGCGCAGAGGGCCATTTTCGCGTCGCAGACGGCGCCGATGGCCGTCTTGAAGTTCCGCCCGATTTCCTCCTGGTTGATGTCGATGTGGATGAGCCTGGTGGGTGGAATGTCGAAAGTTTCGCCGAAGTACCAGGAGCTGCAGTCAGCCTCGGAAAGCCTCGTCCCCACAGCCATCATTACGTCGGCCTTCATGGCGGTCCTGTTGTTGAAGCCGGTCCCCCAGAAGCCGGTCATGCCTACTGCAAGGGGGTGATCGTCGGGAATGGCCCCTTTGCCCATGAGCGTGTAGAGCACCGGGATCTCCAGGTGGGTTGCCAGGGCGGTGAGGGTCTCCGAGGCGCCGGAGGAGATGACACCGCCGCCGGGATAGAGGATCGGGTGTTTCGCATCGGCCAGCATTTTCGCGATTTCCTCCGCCGTCTTTTCATCCAGGCCGGGCTTGGGAAGAAGGGGATTGTTGTCGATCCTCATGTCGAAGAACCGGGTGTCGATTTCCATGGAGAATATATCCATGGGGATGGAAACCAGCACGGGGCCTGGGCGGCCTGTGACCGCAAGGCGGAAGGCCTTGTCCATCACCTCGGGAAGGAGCTCCGGCCTGTCGACCCGCCAGGCCCGCTTCACGAAGGGACGGTAAATCTCGTACTGGCTGGCATCTGCGTGGAGGTTCACTTCCTGGTGGGGATGGCGCCCGAAATAGCAGCTCGGGACGTCGCCGGCGATGACCACCATGGGGATGGAGTTCAGGGAGGCTTCCGCCACGCCCGTCGTGGCGTTGGCGAGCCCGGGGCCGAGGTGGGTGAGGAGCACGCCGGGCACCCGGCATCCCTTCCCCCGGGAATAGCCGTCGGCAGCATGGGCGGCTATCTGCTCGTGCCGGACGGACACGAAATGGATGGAGCTTTCTTTGAGCGCGTCGAGGAAACCGATGACGGTGTGGCCGCACAGGCCGAAAATCTTCTCCACGCCGCGGGCCTCGAGAAATTTCACGAGCTGGAACGCAACAAGGTCTTTCTTCATCTTTCGAGCCTCCATTCTTTTTTCAGGTGCAGGCTAACTCTCCAGGGGGTGGAGAACGGACAGGCACTTCTTCAGGGCCCCGACCGGTATCTGGCCTGGAGCCGACGCCCTGCTGCCCACGGCAAAGGTCAGGTCCGAGCCGAACAGTCCGCCGGTCACCCTGCTCACAGCGCCTATGCCGCCCATGGACATGGTGATGAGGGGGATGCGAGGGTATTCCCGGCGGATCATAAGCGTGGCGGAAAGAAGGGCAAGGACATCCTCCTCGCTCCGGGGCATGGCGGCGAGTTTTGCCACGTGGGCCCCCGCCCGGATCTCGGCGGCGAGGGTTGAGAAAAGCACTTCCTTCGAAGGGGTTTTTTCAAAATCATGGAATGAGACGATAAGGGAAACGGAAGAATGTTCAAGCATCCGGAGGGTTTCCCCGATCTTCCCGTCACCGTAGGAGAGCTCCACATCAAGAAAATCCACCAGGCCTCCGGCGACGGCCTCCCGGTAGAGCGAGAATTTCGCTTCGTCGGACACCTTTTTGAAACCGCCCTCCCAGTGGCCCCGGCAGGTGAGGATCACGGGGATTTCACCCACGGCCTTCCGCACGTCCCGGATCATGGAGACGGAGGCGGGCGTTTCTTCCACGAACTCCCAGGCATCCACCCGGAGCTCGATAATATCAGGCGCGATGGCGGGGATATTTTCAGCTTCGCCCAGGATCTCCCCGGGGGTCTTGCCGACGAGGGGGACGCAGACGAGAGGCCTGGGGCCTCCAAGAACCTTTCCTCTTGCCTCGATGGGCTTTTCCGGCTGTGGTCTCATGAAAACCTCCCATTTTTCCGTTTAGCGGAAACAGAATCCGCCACTAAGAAATGCTTATACAATAGAAAGACTGCCTCTGTTTGTCAAGGTGTTTTTCTTCCCTTCACCGCTTCTTTTCTCCTGTTTAAATTTTCGCTTGGCGGAATACAATACCGTTTGACAGAAACTCTATTCTTGAGTAATGTTTCCTTAAAAAGCAGTGCCATTCTGCTTCAGGAGGAGGATGAACATAATGTCCATACAGTGGCCTGAAAAGGTCATCTTCTGCGAGGTCGGCCCGCGGGACGGCCTGCAGAACGAACCTTCCATCCTTTCCGTGGAAAGGAAAACCGCCCTTATCGAGGGCGTGGCGGATGCAGGGGTGAAAATCGTGGAGATCGGCTCCTTCGTCCACCCGAAAGCGGTTCCCCAGATGGCCGATACCGACGAAGTGGCCCGGACCTTCCGCCGGGTCGGAGGGGTGGAATACAGGGCCCTCGTGGCTAATCTCAAGGGCGTGGAGCGCGCCTTGGCCTCGGGGATCACGAAGGTGAAACTCACGGTCTCCGCCAGCGAATCCCACGCGAAGGCAAACCTGAACAAGACGCCCCGGGAGCTCATCGAGGGCTTCAAAGAGTGCGCCGCCTTCGCCCGGGCGAACGGGGCGGAAGTTTCCGGGGCCGTGTCCACCGCCTTCGGCTGTCCTTTCGAAGGGAAGGTGCCGCCGTCCCAGGTAAGGGAAATCGCCGGCCGGATGCACGATCTCGGCATTACCGAGCTGTCCCTCTCCGACACCACCGGCATGGCCAATCCCCGCCAGGTCTTCGACCTCTCTTCCATGATGATGAAAGAGTTTCCTGCCGTGCGCTGGTTTCTCCACTTCCACAACACCAGGGGCATGGCCCTGGCAAACATCGTCGCCGGGATGCAGGCCGGGGTCATCCGTTTCGACGGCTCTCTCGCCGGTCTCGGAGGCTGCCCTTACGCACCCGGGGCCTCGGGCAATATCGCCTCGGAGGACATGATCCACATGTTCCACGAAATGGGGATCGAGACGGGAATCGACCTCGGCCACATCATCGCCCTTGCCGGACAGCTCAGAGGCTGGGTAGGGCACGCCGACAGCGCGGTCCTGAAAGCCGGCACCTGCGCCGATCTTGTTCCGCTGAGCTCCGCGAAAAAACAGGGCTGACCCTTGCGGTTCCATGCTGCAGGCACCCCGAGGGTGTCTGCAGCGTTTTCTTTTCAGAGGCTGAAGAACGGACGTCCGCCTGGCGCCGCCTTCAGAAATCGACCCGTTTCCCCTGCTCCGCGGAGAGATAGGCCCCGTAGATCACCCTGGCCACGTCACAGGCGAGCTCGAAGTCGGAAAGAGGCTTCCTGCCCGTGGCGGCGCACTCAATAAAATCCTGGAACTGCCCCACGTATCCCCTCAGGTGCTCTTCGGCGACGAAGGGCTTCTGCCAGCCCGTCTTTGCCGGGAGCATCTCGGAGATATAGACGCCGTCCATTCCCTCCTCGTCCAGCATATAGGTGCTCAGATTGTCCGAAGGGGTGATCATGCAGTGCATCACCGCGTCGTTGGCGTACACTTCCACGAAGTTCCTGGTGCCGCCCAGCATGGTGTCCCCCGCGATCACCACCGCCCTGGTGCCGTCTGTGAAGGTAAGGACAAGAGAGGCGAAATCCTCCACGTCCTCGGGCCGGACGCTGATATGGCGCCGTTCGTGTTCGCTCAGGGAGGGCGTCATGCGGGCGGTGTCGCACAGGACGCTCCGGATGCCGATGGACATTTTCCTCGCCCGGGCCTCTTCCCTCTTGAGCCAGAGAATCCCTCCGATCGGGTGGCACCCGACCCGGATGAGGGATCCGCCCCCCGTTTTGTCCCACCGGCCTGCCACCGGTGACGTGGACCCTTTCAGGCTCTCCTCCCCCTTCATGAAGAGGATCCTGCTCTTCCGGGCCCGGATGATCTCGGCGGCCTTCAGGATATTCGGCGAGTAGACGTAATTCTCGGCGTACATAAAGAGCCTGTCGCTTCCCGCGACGGCCTTCTCAAGGTTCCGGATATCCTCGAGTACCTTGCCGTACATGACCGATCTGGGCACCCTGTCCCCGATGGGCGTCTCGTCTCCGGGAGCGCCGAAGTACCCAGTCAGGGGCTTCTCGCAGATTACGTGCTTCCCTGCCGCGAGGGCCTCCATGGTCATGCCCGGGTGCAGGAAGGGAGGTGTGCAGATGTCGATGACGTCGATCTCCTGATCGTCAAGGAGGAGCCTGTAATCGCCGTGGAATTCCTCCAGGCCGAATTCCTTCGCGACAGCGGAAGCCTTCTTCTCATCCACATCCGCGACGGACTTCACGCGGACGTCTATGCCCGCCACCCTGAAAAAGGACCGGCAGTGAAACTTCGACGCAAAGCCGGCACCGATGATGCCTACCGTAACCGTCTTCATTTTTTACCTCTTTTTTTTAAGCGTGGAATTCAGGAGCGCCCTTTTCCGCCGGAGAAGAGGGCCGCGCCTGGAAACAGTTTTCATGAAAGGGACACCGCCGGGCTCAGTCTGCTCCGCCGATGTAGGCCAGGACCTCTCTCATCACCCCGGTCTTGAGAATTCTCCCCTCATCCTGGATCTCCTCGGTTTCTTCCCGAAGGAGATCGGTGTACTCGTCGTCCTTGATGGAAGGGAGGTTGATCAGCACGTTCATGACAGCCCCCTCAAGCCCAGCGAGCGCCTGGTTGGCCCCCACGCCGAGGTCGCTGGCGGCGTTGAGGTTCACCTTGCCCGACACGCGGGCGCAGAGGCGGAGCACTTCCAGACACCAGAGGGATGTCTTTCTCGGCGATTCGCAGGCTTCCCTGAACGCCTTCTGTATGGCCTCCCTCCGGACCGTCTTCTCCTCCTCAGTCTGTTTCGGAAGGGCGAAGGCCTCCATCACCATGCCGTAGGCTCCTGCATCCACGTCAACGGCGTTCACCAGGTTCTTCCGGAGATCCTCGGAGAGGGCGAGAACCTCCTTCAGCTCCTCTTCATACTCCTCGTACTCCTTTTTTCCTATGGTGAGCCTGCACACCATGGAGACGAGGGCAGCCCCCAGGGCTCCCGAAAGGGCAGCGGCGCTGCCGCCTCCCGGCGCCGCCGAACTGGACGAAAGCTCTCCCGAAAAATCTTCAAGGCTCCTGTTTTTCAGAAGGGTCATGGACATCTCTTCCTCCTCGTGGAATTTTCCTGCGTCCGGGGCATATTCCCCGTACGGGCCATTCAGGTATCTTTATACCACAGAGCCGCCCCTTTGATAAACGCCGTCCTCCCGGGGGTGTCCGGGAGGACGGCCAAAGGCTGTTCTATCGTTCCCTTGCGGATCCGTTTCAGGATTTCTTCGCCTGCTCCAGGGTGTTCTCCAGCAGCATGGCGATGGTCATGGGCCCGACCCCTCCCGGAACAGGGGTTATCCACGACGCCTTCTCCGAGACGGGCCCGAAATCCACGTCCCCCACGAGGCCTTCCTCGAGCCTATTGATGCCCACGTCCACCACCACGGCACCGTCCTTCACCATGTCCGCGGTGACGAACCGGGGCTTCCCTATGGCGGCGACAAGGATATCCGCCCTGCGGACATGTCCGGCGAGATCCTTGGTCCTGCTGTGGCAGACCGTCACAGTGGCGCTCTCCGCCAGCAGCATGAGGGCCACCGGCTTGCCGACGATGTTGCTCCTCCCGATGACCACGGCTTCCTTTCCCGCCAGGGGGATCCCCGTGCTGTTGAGAAGGCGGAGGATTCCCTTGGGTGTGCAGGGTTCGCAGGCCGGGAGCCCCGCCACGAGACGTCCGATGTTCACGGGGTGAAAGCCGTCCACGTCCTTTTCCGGCCGTATGGCCGCGAGGACGGTGTCGGGATCGATCTGGGGCGGCAGGGGGAGCTGGACAAGGATTCCATGGACCAGGACATCCCTGTTCAGTTTTCCGATAAGGTCGAGGAGTTCCTCCTGGGTAGTCGATACGGGCAGCCGGTGAAGGAAGGACGCGAAGCCCGCTTCGAGGCACCCCTTTTCCTTCTGCCCGACATACACCTTCGATGCCGGGTCATCCCCCACGAGAACCACCGCGAGACCCGGAACTATGCCCTTTTCCCTGAGAAGAGCGGTTTCTTCTTTTATCGAGGCCCGTATTTCGGCCGAAAGTTTCTTGCCGTCGAGGATACTGGCAGTCATGGCAGCCTCCCCTCCCTAAAAGAGCCCCGTGATGCGGCCCTTTTCGTCGATGTCGATGGTAAGGGCAGCGGGCTTTTTCGGCAGCCCCGGCATGGTCATCACCGATCCGGTGATGGCCACGAGGAATCCCGCCCCTGCCGACAGGCGGACTTCCCGGACGGTCACCGTGAAACCTTCGGGACGGCCAAGGAGGGCGGGATCGTCGGAGAGGGAATACTGGGTTTTGGCCATGCAGACAAGCAGGTCGTCCTTGCCGAGCTCATGGATCTGGGCAAGGTCCTTCTCCGCCTGGTCCGTGTAGGCCACGCCGGAGGCGCCGTAGATCTCCCGGGCGATTTTGCCGATCTTCTCCTTCGGGCTGAGGGATGGTTCGTAGAGGTAGTGGAAGGACGACCGCTTTTCGCAGGCCTCCATCACCTTCCTGCCGAGGTCAAGGCCGCCGTTGCCTCCCTTCTCCCACACTTCGGAGAGGGCCACGGAAGCGCCGAGACGGGCGCACTTTTCCTCCACAAGGGCAAGCTCAGCCTCTGTGTCCGTGGGGAAGCGGTTGATGGCCACCACAGCGGGCAGACCGAAGGAGGCGATGTTCCCGATGTGCTTTTCAAGGTTGGCCATTCCTTTTTCCAGGGCGGTCAGGTCTTCCTGGGAAAGCTCCGTCTTTTTTCTTCCCCCGTGCATCTTCAGGGCTCGCACCGTGGCGACGATCACCACCGCCGAAGGGGTGAGGCCGCCGAGACGGCACTTGATGTCCAGGAACTTCTCCGCGCCGAGGTCGGCGCCGAAGCCGGCCTCCGTGACGAAATAGTCGGAGAGTTTCAGCCCGAGGCGGGTCGCCTGGAGGGAGTTGCAGCCGTGGGCTATGTTGGCGAAGGGACCGCCGTGGATGAAGGCGGGAACCCCTTCCAGGGTCTGGACAAGGTTGGGCTTGATGGCATCCTTGAGGAGCACTGCGGCGGAGCCCGCGGCGCCGATGTCTCCGGCCGTGACGGCCTTGCCGTCATGGGTGTAGCCGATGACGATCTTCCGTATTCTTTCCTTCAGGTCCATGAGGTCCGTGGAAAGGCAGAGAATGGCCATGACCTCCGACGCCACGGTGATGTCGAAGCCGCTCTCCCGGGGGACGCCGTTTGCCTTTCCGCCGAGGCCGAGGATGACGCTCCGCAGGGCCCGTTCGTTCAGGTCCATCACCCGCCTCCACACGATCCTCCTGGGGTCGAGGTTGAGCTCGTTGCCCTGCTGGAGGGAGTTGTCGATCATGGCGGCGATGAGATTATGGGCCGTGGTGATGGCGTGGAGGTCGCCGGTGAAGTGGAGGTTGATGTCCTCCATGGGGACAACCTGGCTGTACCCGCCTCCGGCCGCCCCGCCCTTGACGCCGAAGCTTGGGCCGAGGGACGGTTCCCGGATGGCGAAGCTCACCTTCTGACCGAGTTTCGCCAGGGCCTGGGAGAGCCCCACCGTGGTGGTCGTCTTTCCCTCCCCTGCCGGGGTGGGGGTGATGGCGGTGACGAGGATGAGCTTTCCGTCGGGGTTGTTCTTTACCCGTTCCCACACTGCCGGGGAGACCTTGGCCTTGTATCTGCCGTAGAGTTCAAGGTCTTCCTCGCCGATGCCGAGTTGTTCCGCAATATCGACTATAGGGCGGAGTTTCGCGCTCTGGGCTATCTCTATATCGCTCGGTACTTTCATGGTGGTTCCTCCTTCGTCTGTTTCCCTTCGGGAAATTCTCAAAATATGCATTGCTCCACTTGAAAACAAATATCAATCGCGTCCTATTCGAATGAATGGAACGGTTTTCAGGTCATCTCGGAAGAAACTTTCCCCTCCCCCTCCTGCCGAGAAACCGGCCGTCGGCATAGATGACCTCGCCCCGGGAGATGGTCTGCCATACCTTTCCCCTGACTTCCATTCCCTCGTAGGGAGAAAAGTCCACGTTCATCCTCAGGGCGCCCGCCCGGACGGTCCATTCGTCCTCGGGGTCGAAGATGACCAGGTCTCCGTCGGAGCCGGGAAGGAGACATCCTTTTCGAGGATACAGGCCGTAGAGCTTCGCCGCCTGTTCGGACGTCGCCCGGACGAGGGCACACAGGGAAAGCCTTCCCTTGGACACTCCCTCCGAGTAGAGCAGGGGGAGAAGCGTCTCCACCCCGGGCAGGCCTCCGGGCAGCCGGTCGAAGGCCCCCTTCCACTCCTTTTGGGTCCGGGTGAAGGGACAGTGATCCGTGGCGGCGAAATCCACCGCGCCCGAAGCAAGGCCGCGCCAGAGCGCTTCGTTGTCATCAGAAGTCCGGAGGGAGGGCGCGGCGGAATAGAGATGCCCCTGAGGTCCCTCGTAGACGCCGGATGTGAGCAACAGGTAGTGGGGGCAGGTCTCCGCCGTCATAGCGGCTCCCCTCGTTCGGGCGGCCTCGACTTCACCGAGGCCGAGGGCGGAACTGAGGTGGACGATGTGGCACCGAACGCCTGCCTTCGCGGCGGTCCATCCCACAGAATTCACCGCCGAGGCCTCGCAGAGGTCGGACCGGACTTTCGACACGGTTCTCATCCGCCCCCACTCCTCCTGGGAGAGAAGGGACGCGGAAGCTTCGATCATGCTGTCGTCCTCGGCGTGAACCACGGCCACCCCGCCCCCTTCCGCTATCGCCCGGAAGGCGTGGTAGAGCGGCCCCGTGTCGGTTCTCCTTCCCGAGGCTCCGTAGGCTGTAAAGAACTTGAAACTTTTAATCCCGTTGGCCATGGCGTCGGCGATTTCGGCGGTGCGGCCGGGGCGCCAGCCCACCACCTCCCCGTGGAAGGAATAATCCACAGCCGACGGGCGGGCATCCTCGAGGCGGCTTCTCAGGTCTTCCGCCATAGTCCTCCCGGGAGCCCCCACGGTGAAATCGATCACGGTAGTCACTCCCCCGCAGGCCGCCGCCACCGACCCCGAGTAGAAATCGTCGCTGGACACGGTGCCGCCCACGGGAAGGGAAAAATGCACATGGGGATCGATAACCCCGGGGAGAATCAGCTTTCCCGACGCGTCGACCTCCGACTTTCCCTCCAGCCCGTCGCCGAGGGCGGCGATCTTTTCCCCGAAAAGCCCGATGTCGGCGGTGAGAACCGCCTCAGGAGTCACCACCGTCCCCCCCCTGATTACGAGGTCATACATTCCGTTTCTCCTCCCGTCATTTTTCCTCCTTGATATAGGCCGTCTCCAGCGAGGCAGGAACGTTGAACCCCTTCCCGGCAAGGATTGCCGCTATGGTGAGTCTATAGGGAAGGGCAATGGGAAACTCATCGGGAACCATCCGGATTCCCTCTGTCCGCAGGGTGATTGCCGCGGCGTCTGCTATGCCGAAGACCGCGGCCCCGAGAAAGAGGGGCCACAGCCCCGGCGTGGAACCCCTCGAGTATCACGGCGCTTCACCACCCGGGGCGGCCCGTCTGCGGGCCCCGGTACGTCCCAGCCTGTGCCGGAGATAAATAAAAGGAAAGGATCATGTAGAGTATGACAACTCCCTCGGGGACCGAGATGACGCCCGACGGGACGGAGGATGTCCGGGTGACCGGGAGGTCCCCCGCCTTGAGAGCTCCGAACAGAAGGGCCGCCAGACGAACCGTTTCATCCTTCTCCCTCCTTGACGATAATGGGAATTTCAGCAGGAGTATAGCATGAAGGAAAAAAAGAGGACGCCCTTTGTTCTCGGGCGTCCTCCCCGGAAACGTTTTTTTACCTTCCGCCCATGGTGAGGGCCATGACGGCCTTCGCCGTGTGGAGCCTGTTCTCCGCCTCGTCGTAGATGGCGGAGTGAGGCCCGTCGATGACGGAGTCTTCAACTTCGTTCACTCTGTCGGCAGGGAGGGCGTGCATGTACAGGGAATGCTTGTCGGTAAGGGCCATGCGATCCTCTGTGCACTTCCAGTGCCGGTTTGCCTCGAGAACGTTGTCGATGACGGCCTTGCTCTCGTTCGTGACCCAGTTGCCCCAGTTCTTGGGAATGACAACGTCGGCATCCCGGTAAGCCTCTTCCTGGTCGTTGGTGATCCGGAAGGTTCCGCCGTTTTCAAGGGCGTTCTTCTTCGCCTGCTCGATGACCCAGTCGGGCATTTCGTAGCCCTTCGGGTAGGCAAGGGTGACTTCCATGCCGTACCTGGGGAAGAGGAGGGCCTGGGTGAGGGGAACGGAAATGGGCTTCTTGTGGGTGGTGGCGTAGGCCCAGATGACGGAGACCTTGAGGCCCCGGGTGTTCTTTCCCCTCTTCTCCTGGATGGTCATGAGGTCGGCGATGCCCTGCAGGGGGTGATACAGGTCGTCCTGCATGCTGATGATGGGCACGGGAGACCACTTGGCCATCTCCCGGAGGTAGGCGTTGCCTTCCTTCCAGAAGCAGTTCCGGCACGCGATGGCGTGCCCCATGCGGGACAGGATGACGGCCGTGTCCTTGGGCACCTCGCCGTGGGCGATCTGCATATTGCTGGTGTCCAGGAAGTGGGCGTGGCCGCCGAGCTGGGTTATTCCTGCCTCCATGGAGTTCCTGGTCCGTGTGGACTGCTCGAAGAACATGAGGAACACAGTCTTGTTGGGCAGATAGTCCGTCGGCCTGTCGAGGGCGAACTGCATCTTCAGCTCGTAGGAAACGTCGAGCAGGGTGTCTATCTCTTCTTTGGTCCACTCCTGGAGGGTAATGAAGTGTTTCCCCCGGAAAAGCGTCTGCATGATTCTCTCTCCTCCTTGAATGCCCGCACTATCGGGCGTGTTTTTCCGTGTATATGGACGGGATGACGGAATAAAGAGCGGCTGCCTTCACCAGCTCGTCCTTCCATGTCCGCTCGTTGGGGGCGTGGGCCTGGTCCTCGTGTCCGGGGCCGAAACCGACGCAGGGGATGCCGAACCGTCCCATGATGGATACGCCGTTCGTGGAGAAGGTCCACTTGTCCACCAGGGGCTCGGAACGGAACAATTCCCGGTAGCCCTCCACGAGGGTCCGGCACGCCGCGTGGTCCTCCTCGAGCACCCAGGTGGGGAAGAAGCATTCCGTGGGATAGACAAGGCCGGTCCAGGAAGGACGGTCGTAGGTGTACATGGAGACTTCCGCTCCCGCGGCCTTGACGGCCGGAAGGTTCCGTATCTCCTGGAGGGCCGTTTCCCAGGTTTCCCCGTGGGTAAGCCGCCGGTCCACGGAAATGGAGCACCCGTCCGCCACGGCACACCTCGAGGGGGAGCTGAAGAAGATTTCCGATACCGTCAGGCTGCCCTTGCCCAGGAAGGGATCAAAATGGAGATTTTCATGAAGTGCCCGGAGCTCCTGCAGGATGGGGGCCATCTTGTAGATGGCGTTGTCCCCCCGTTCTGGAGCGGATCCGTGGCAGGAAAGCCCCTTTGCGCTCACCCTGATCTCCATGCGTCCCCTGTGTCCCCTGTAAATGTTGCACGACGTGGGCTCCGTGAGCACCACGAACTCGGGCCGGTACCCGTCCTCGTTGATGATGTACTGCCAGCAGAGGCCGTCGCAGTCCTCCTCCTGGACCGTTCCCGCCACCATGAGGGTGAAATCCCCGGGGAGGCCGAGGTCCTTTATGATTTTCCCCGCGTAGACCATGGACGCCATGCCGCCCTCCTGGTCGCTGGCTCCCCTGCCGACGATGATCTCGTCGTCCTCGTATCCTTCGTAGGGGTCATGCTGCCAGAGGGACCGATCGCCGATGCCGACGGTATCGATGTGGCCGTCGAGGGCAATGAGATGCTTTCCCGTCCCGATGAAGCCGAGGACGTTCCCCATGGGGTCGATCTCCACCCGGTCGTACCCGCAGGCCTCCATCTCGGCCTTTATCCGGCTGATAACTTCCTTCTCCCCGCAGCTCTCGCTGGGAAGAGCGATCATGTCACGCAGGAAGCGGGACATCTTCGGCCTGTACTCTTCCGCCTTGCTCAGTACCTTTTCGAAGGGAATCATGGAATACCTTCTTTCATGGAATGATCGTATTTTCGGTGTCAATGGACCATCCCCATCAGCCTGGGAAGGAAGAGGGGTATCTCCGGCACCACGGTGATCAGCAGCAGGACCGCCACCACCGCCAGGATGAAGGGGAAGATTTCCCTGCTCAGCTGCTCGATGGTCAGTTTGCTGATGCCGCAGGCCACGAAAAGGCACGCTCCCACCGGCGGGGTCATGAGGGCGATATTCAGCGACAGCACCATGATGATGCCGAAATGAAGGGGGTGGAAGCCGATCTTCACCGCCAGGGGGTGCAGGATGGGGCCCAGGATGATGAGCGCCGCCGCGATGTCCATGAACATGCCGATGAAAAGGAGGAGCAGCAGGATCATGCCCATGACGACCCACTTGTTGGTGCTGACGCTGAGCATGAGAGTGGCCACTTTCTCGGGAATCTGCTCGATGGTGAGCACCCACCCGAGGATGGACGCGGCGGCGATGACAAGGAACACCACCCCGGTGGTGCGGGCCATCTTCATGAATATGGGCCACAGATCCCTCAGGGTCAGGTTCCTGTAGACGAAAAACCCGAGGATCATGGAATAGGCCACGGCAACCGCCGCCGCCTCGGTGGGCGTGAAGATGCCTGATAGAATCCCGCCGAGGATGATGGCGGGCATGAGGAGGGCCACAATAGCCTCCTTGAAAGCAAGTGCAATTTCCCTGAACGTTGCTCTCCGCTCTCCTACGGGATAGCCTCTCTTCTTCGATATCCTGGCCGTCAGGATCATGAGGGCCACCGCCACGAGCAGGCCCGGAACCACTCCGGCGAGGAAGAGGCCGGCGATGGAGACCTGCATGAAGGCCCCGTAGATCACCATGATGTTCGACGGCGGAATGGTGGGGCCGATGATCGACGACGACGCCGTGACCGCCGCTGAGAAGTCCTTGTCGTACCCCTCGTCAACCATTGCCGGAATGAGCATGGAGCCTATGGCGGCGGTGTCGCTCACCGCCGCCCCGGTGATCCCCGCGAAGAACACCGACGCCAGGATGTTGGCGTGGGCGAGACCGCCCCGAAGATGGCCGACAAGTACATTTGCGAACTTGACAAGGCGGGCTGTAATGCCCGTCTTGTTCATGATCTCCCCGGCCAGGATAAAGAAGGGCATGGCCATGAGGGTGAACATGTCCACCCCGGCGAAATATCGCTGGGGCACAAGCTGGAGCACCGAGGGAAGCTCCATCTTCAGCATGGCGGCCAGGCCGCTGACGCCGAGCACGAAGCCGATGGGCATGCCCACGGCGATGAGAATCAGAAAGGTGATTGAAATGAACCCGGTCATTGGGGTTTCTCCTCCCTGAGGGGGACATCTCCGAAATCGAGCCCTTCCTCCCGTTTCACCGTCTCGACAATGTCCTCGGACATAAGAATTTCATCGAGATCCTTGCGTCTGATGTCAAGAATCATCTTGCAGGTCAGCATGATCATGCAGGCGAGGGTGCTGGCGGGAACCGCCATGAGCCACCATTCCATGGACGTGTTGAGCGCCGTGGAAAGCTGCGCCTTTCCGCCTTCGGCCATCATGAAGCCAAACCGCGTGAGGATGAAGAGGAAGTACATCACCATGCAGTTCGAGACGAAGATCAGGCCCTTGGCGATCAGCCTGGGAAATTTCTTGATCGCCATGGTGACCCCCACGTGCTCGTGGCGCCAGATGCAGAGCGCCACGGAAAGCAGGGCCATCCAGATCATGAGGTAGCGGGACAGTTCCTCCGTCCACCCGAGGGGTGCGCGGACCACGTAGCGGAAGAAAACCCCGAGGAGCACTATCCCGGTCATGAGGACGGAGAGGACGAACACCGGCACTTCGATCATCCTCTCCAGTCCGTTCCCCACTTTCCTGGCGAGGAGGAAAAGGCCTCTTTCCTCCCCGTTCGCCCCGTCGAGACCGTTCGTAACCATGAAACTCTCCGGGGAGGAAAAGCAGGGCCTGAGCCCTACTTTTCCTCCTTCATGGCGGCTTCGATGGCGTCAAGGTACATCTGGGCGAGGGCTACGCCTTCATCCTTGTAGGTCTCCCTGATGAAGGCCATGGCGGATTCCCGGCCGATCTTCCGGAATTCTTCGAGGGCCTCGGGAGTGGGCGTGTTGATCTCCATTCCGGCTTCCGCAAGGGCGGGAAGGCCCTTCTCGGAGGACTCGATGATCCTGTTCAGGCCGCGGCCTGCCACGATGGCGGTCCGGGCGGCGGAGTCGACGACTGCCCTTTCCTTCTCGGTCAGCCCCGCGTAGAAGTCCTTGTTCATGACCCAGCAGTAGGAGCTGTAGAGGTGGTTTGTGATGGTGAGATATTTCTGCACCTCGAAAAGCTTCCCCGTCAGGAGGATTGGAATGGGGTTATGCTGGCCGTCCACCACGCCCGTCTGCAGTGCGGTATAGACCTCGGCCCACGCCACGGGAGTGGCCGCTGCGCCGTAGGCCTTCATGAGGTTCTGGTGGGAAGGAAGGGTCATGGTCCGCATCTTGAGGCCCTTCATGTCGGCCACGGTCTTGATGGGGTGCTTGCCGTTGGAAAGCTGGAAGAAACCGCCGGCCTCGCCGTAGCCGAGGACCTTGAAACCGGCCTTGCTCTCGATCTCGGACGCGAGATGCCTGCCGAAGGGACCGTCATAGACTTTCCATGCCACGTCGTAGTTTGGAATGGCGAAAGGGATGTCAACGATGCTGTAGAGGGGGTAGAAGGCCGCCATCCCGCCGGCGGAGGCGATGTAGCTCTGCACCACGCCGACCTTGACCTGCTCCATGGTCTCCCGTTCGTTGCCGAGCTGCCCTGCGGGGAAAAGTTCCACCATCAGGGCTCCGTTGCTCTCCGCTTCCACCATGCTCTTGAAGACGGCCGCCATGGATGCGGTGGCCACTTCAAAGGGCTGCTGGGGGTTCAGGTGGGCCAGTTTGATGGTCTTCGGGGCCGCGAAGGCCGCCGCCGAGGTCGCCACGATGCAAATCGCGAGAAACAGTATTCCGAGCTTCTTCATTTTGTTCTCCTCCTTTTCGACAATGAACTCTCCATTTCATCTCTTCCGCTGCCGTACGCATAATCCGGCCACCCGGGCCGTCATGGAACAGGGAACAGGCATCACCTCCAGACATTCCTCCCTCCAGGAAGGGGACTACAGCAGTCCCGTCAGCCGGTTGAACTCTTCGATCCTCTCGTCGATCCTGTCCGCCATGGCGTGGATGCCGCCCCAGTATTCCCCGGCGTCATACCACTGGGCGTTGAGCTCTTCCGACGTTTTGCCCTGCTGCTCCACCCAGGTATAGTACTTCAGGTTGTGCACCCGTCGTCTCTCGGCATAGGTCAGCTCGAGCAGGCCGTCGGTCCGGACACCGAGCACGTGCCGGGCGTGGTCTGCAGCCGCGTCCATGTCGGAGTAGGGGCCGTGCTCCTCCTCCATCTCCTTCAGCCGGGAGCCGTACATCTCCATGGAATCGGTGAAGACGGTGAGGACGACGTCCTTCGACGTCAGTTCGTAATACTTCGCCATCTTCACGGCCATGAGGACATTGGCCGCACCGGAGATACCCATGAGGGGAAGCTGGTCGATGAATTCATCTTTCAATCCCAGGGACCGGAGATACCGCTTCCCGGCAGGCTCGTTGCAGAGCCGGATGAATCCCATGCTGTCCTCGTCGTCGATGGCCATGACCATGTCGGTGTTCTTCACGTTGTGCACCCAGGGAACATGCTTGTCTCCGATGCCTTCGATCCTGTGGGCTCCGAAGCCGTTCTCCAGCAGGGTGGGACACTGGAGGGCCTCGCCGACGGCCACCTTGCTTCCGGGGAAGATCTCCTTGAGATAGTCCCCGCAGGCAGTGGTCCCTGCGGAACCTGACGTGACGGCCACGCCTGCGTACCGGTCTCCCGGCTTTATGACCCCGCGGAGAACCTCTTCCATAGCGTGTCCCGTCACCTCGTAGTGCCAGAGGTGGTTACCCATTTCATCAAACTGGTTGAACACGACGATATTGTCCCTGGTGTTCCGGAGCTCCCACACCTTGTCGTAAATCTCCTTGACGTTGCTCTCCGTCCCGGGGGTGGCGATGATCTCACCAGCAACCGTCTCGAGCCACTCGAAACGCTCGCGGCTCATGCCCTGGGGAAGGATGGCGATGGATTCGCAGCCCAGGAGCTGGGCGTTGTATGCCCCGCCCCTGCAGTAGTTTCCGGTGGAGGGCCAGACGGCCTTCTGGTGGAGAGGATCGAACTGCCCCGTCACCAGGCGGGGGGCCAGGCAGCCGAAGCTCGCCCCCACCTTGTGGGCTCCCGTGGGGAACCACTTGCCCACGATGGCGATAATCCGGGCGTCAACGCCAGTGAGGGCGGAAGGCAACTCCAGATAGTTGACCTTGCCGTACAGGCCGCCGGACTTCACCGGGGAGTTCTTCCAGGTGATCCGGAAAAGGTTCACCGGGTCCACGTCCCACAGCCCCGTCTTCTTCAGCTTTTCCCTCACGGATGCCGGGGTGTGGGTCTCCGGGTCCTTCATCTGTTTGAAGGTGGGGATGACGATGTTCCGTTTCCTCGCCACCTCGACGGCGTGCTTCAGCCCTTCCTCATGAATGGTGAGGTCGATTCCGTATTTCATGGCGCTCTCCTTTTATTCCAGCCCCGGGTACAGGGGGTGATTGCCGCATGCCTCGAGAACCTCGGCGCGGACGGCCTCAATCTCCTTGTCGTTCTCCACGTTGCGGACGACCCTGTCGATCCAGCGGGCGATGAGCTTCATGTCGTCTTCGCCGAAGCCCCGGGTAGTGGCCGCAGGGGTGCCGACCCGGATGCCGCTGGTGACGAAGGGGCTCTGGGTGTCGAAGGGGACGGCGTTCTTGTTCACCGTGATCCCCGCCCGGTCGAGGGCCGCTTCCGCCGCCTTCCCCGTCACTCCCTTGGTTGTCAGGTTCACAAGGATCAGGTGGTTGTCCGTTCCCCCGGAGACAAGATGATAGTCAAGGGAAAGAAGTTCCCCGGCGAGGGCCTTTGCGTTGGCCACTATCTTCTTCTGGTAGTCTCTGAAGGAGGGCTGGAGGGCCTCCCTGAAGGCCACGGCCTTGGCGGCGATAACGTGCATGAGGGGACCGCCCTGCATGCCGGGGAAGATGTTCTTGTCGATGACCTTGGCATACTCGGCGGTGGTCATGATCATGCCGCCCCGGGGACCCCTGAGGGTCTTGTGGGTGGTGGACGTGAGGAAATGGCAGAAGGGGACGGGGTCCTTGTGGCATTTCGCCGCGATGAGGCCCGCGATGTGGGCGATGTCGAAGAACAGGAGGGCGCCCACCTTGTCGGCGATAGCCCGGAACTGTTCGGCGTCGATCTCCCGGGGATAGGCGGAGGCTCCGCAGACGATCATCTTCGGCCTGTGCTCCACGGCAAGGCGCTCCACCTCGGCGAAGTCTATCTTCTCGGTGGTCTTGTCGACCCCATAGGGAACGATGTTGTAGAGTTTGCCCGAGAAGTTGACCGGGGATCCGTGGGTGAGGTGCCCTCCATGGGCGAGGTTCATGGCCAGGATGGTATCGCCCGGCTGGAGGACGGAGAAATAGACTGCCATGTTCGCCTGGGAACCGGAATGGGGCTGGACGTTCACGTGGTCGCAGCCGAAAAGCTCCTTCGCCCTGTCCCTGGCGAGGTCCTCGGCCCTGTCCACCACGTGGCAACCGCCGTAATACCGGGCATGGGGGTACCCTTCGGCATACTTGTTGGTCATCACCGATCCCATGGCGGCGAGGACAGCTCGGGAGACGAAATTTTCCGAAGCGATGAGTTCGATGCCGTTCCTCTGCCTCTCGAGTTCGTCGGTGATGGCACTGAAAATTTCGGGGTCGGTGTCGCGAAGATACTCCTGGCCTTTCTCTAACACGGGAACCCACTCCTTTCAAGTTGTTCAGAGAACCTGTCGATGTCAGGCTCCGATACTATGGGAGAGCCGGCGGATTTCCGCGCGCTCTCGATATCCTTCAGGCCGTTGCCTGTGACCACTACGGCAACCCGTTCCTTTCTTCCAAGGCGCCCTTCGCCCGACGCCTTCCTGAATCCCGCGAAAGCTGCCGCCCCGGCGGGCTCTCCGAAGACACCGGTCTTTCTCGCCAGCTCGGGGATGGCGGACAGAATTTCGGCGTCCGACACGGCAACCATATCCCCTCCCGATTCCCTCACCGCCCGGAGGGCCTTTGCCCAGTTCCTGGGGGCACCGACGGAAATGCTGTCCGCAACGGTGTCCGCAGGGCCGAACACCACCCGCTCAGCACCGTTGTGGAAGGCATCGAGGATGGGCTTCGCCCCCTCCGCCTGGACTCCCGTAATTTTCGGCATCCTGCTGATGAGCCCAATCTTCATCAGGTCGCTGAATCCCTTGTACAACCCGCCTATGCAGCAGCCGTCCCCCACGGAGATAAAGACTCTGTCGGGGGGATTCCAGCCGCTCTGCTCGGCGATCTCGAGGGCACAGGTTTTCTTGCCCTCCACGAGGTAGGGGTTGATGGCGCAGTTCCGGTTATACCACCCGTATTTTTCGATGGCTGCCGTGGCCAGCCGGAAGGCGTCGGCATAATCTCCCCGGACCAGCACCACGGTCGCCCCGTAGACGAGCAGCTGCGTCACCTTGGCCGCCGGAGCCTTCTCCGGGACAAAGATGAAGCTCTTCAACCCTCCCACCGCGGCGAATCCCGAGAGGGAGCTGGCGGCGTTGCCGGTCGAGGCGCACGCCACGGTCCTCTGGCCGAGCTCAATCGCCCGGGCCACGCCCACGGCGCTCGCCCGGTCCTTGAGGGACCCCGTCGGATTCCGCCCGTCGTCCTTCACGAAAAACTCCCTGACCCCGTACTCCTCGGCAAGGGCTGAACAGTCGTAATAGGGAGTCCACCCCACCGCGAGAGGGGGTATGTTCTCCTTCGCCTCCACGGGAAGGATCTCGCCGTAGCGCCACAGGGAAGAGGTTCTCCCGGACAGCCCCCCGGCCGACAATGTACGGGCGGCCCCTTCGTAGTCGTAGAGCACGTCGAGGGTCCCGTCGAGTCCGCATTTCGGGCAGGTGTACTCCACCTCCCCCGGCGCGTAGGACGCGCCGCAGAGGACGCACCGCAGCTCCACCGGTTTTCCCATCCTATCTTCCTCCTTCCGAAACCGCTGCTCCCGCCGCCGGGACATGCACGCCGCCCCGCCCGGAAAGGAGCCGGCCTGCCATGGCGTAATACCCTCGACAGGCCCCCAGAAGTTCCCGGATCTCGATATATTCGTCCACCCCGTGGACAAGTTCCCTCCGGGATGGACCGTATATGACCGTCGGCACTTTTCTCTCCACGGCGAAATGGCACCCGTTCGTCCCGAATCCCGGCCTGTCGGAGACCCGGTGGGGAAGTCCCTCTTCCGCAAGAGCGTCTGAAAGAACCTTCAGAAAGGGCGATTCCTCCGGCAGGGCCCAGGCCGGAGCGTAATGGTTCCCCCGGATGGGGGCCCCGGTATAGCACCGGTCCTCCATCACGGGAAAGGAAACTCTTGCCCGAAGGCCGGGAATCTGTTCCGCAGCGCTGGCGATGAGGGTCCGCAGTTCTCCGGCGGCCCCTTCGAGGGTTTCCCCCCGGAGAAGCCTGCGGTCGAAGAGGGCGGTGCATTTTTCCGGAACGGCGCCGCCTGTTCCTGCAGGGGATGTGTAAAGGCTGGTGAGCACGAGGATTCCCTCGCCGAGAAAAGGATCCCGGGGAGGGGTAAATCGCTGTTTCAGAAAGGCGAGAAGGGCGTTCATGGTGTCCGCGGCGTTGATGCCGAATTCCGGGTGGGAGGAGTGGGCCATTTTCCCGAAGGTGTCCAGGCGGATTTCCGCCCTTCCCCGCTGCCCGCGCTCCAGCAGAAGGGAGGATGCCTCCCCCACGAGGACGCAGGTCGGGTCCACCGTGTCGGCAATGGCCCTGGAGGCCACGTTCTCGAAGGTCTCCTGGTGGACGGCGGCGGCCACGGAAAGCTGCCCTTTCAGGGAATGCCCGCGGTCGGACCTGAGAAAGGCACCCGCCATGATCATGGCGGAGAGGGCCCCTTTCTGGTCGGAGGCCGCCCTGCCGAAAATCCTGCCGTCTTCTATAAAGGCGCCGTAGGGATACTTCGACCACTCGGCGGCATCCCCCACGTCCACGTGATCCATCTGGGAAGTGAGGAGAACCCTCTCCCCTTCGCCGGAGAACACCATGGTCCCCACCACGTTGCCGTAGGAGTCGGTGGTCACCCGGTCGTAGCCGAGGGCTGTCATGACGTCTGCCACGAAGCGGGCCACCTCCCCCTCCCTGCCTGACACGGCGGGGCGGCGGAGGAGCTCCCTGCAGAGCTGGATGAGATCTTCCTGTCGTTTCCCTTCCATGGCTCGACGCTCCCTTCTCCGACATTACCAAGATACACCAGACAGTATTATTTTCAAGAAAGAAAAAATGATATAATCCATCAGCATTTCCTATATCAAACCAGGGGAGGCGGATCGATGTGAACCTCCATCAGCTGAGAATCTTCTGCGCCGTCGTCGAGGAAGGATCCTTCCGGCAGGCGGCCGGGAAGCTTTTTCTCTCCCAGCCGTCGGTGAGCCAGCATGTGGCCTCCCTCGAAAAGGACCACAGCATCCGCCTCTTCGAACGGAGGGGACGGACCATCTCCCTTACCCCGGAGGGCAGGGCCCTCTATGTCCTCGCCTCCGACCTCCTCCGCCAGGCCGACCAGATTCCCGCCAGGTTCCGGGACATGCAGGCCCTCCGGTCAGGCAGGCTCGCCACAGGCGTCTCCCCCTTCGCGGGCTACTACATCCTTCCCCCGGCCCTGGCCGTTTTCCGGATCGCCTTTCCGTCCGTCTCTGTGTCCGTTTCCTCGGGAAACACCACGGAAATACTCTCCGACCTCAGGAGCGCCGAGGTCGAACTGGTCATCCTCGGGCGGAACTTCCCATCATCCCGGGAACCGGACCTGACGTACCGCATCCTGGGAGAAGACCCTCTCGTGCTGGTGGCGGCACCGGGCCACCCCTGGGCCCGGCGTGGGCAGGCATCCCTGGCGGAGACCTCGGGCGAGACGCTCATCCGTTTTGCGGGGGACTGCCCCCTGGGAACCTACGTGGACGAATTTCTTCTCCGGAACAGGATCCGGTTCGGCGGACAGGTGGAAACGGACGAGATCGAGATGGCAAAACATCTCGCCCTTCGGGGCATCGGGGTGGCCATCACCAGCTCCATCTCGGTCAGGAAGGAGCTGGCCTCGGGGGAACTGGCCCCGGTGGTCCTCGACGGAATGGAGGAACTGTCCTGGGAAATCCAGTGCGTCTATTCGTCCACGAGGGGGCTGTCCTATGCGGGGTGGGAGATGGTGAAGCGGCTGGAAGAGCAGTGCCGCAGCCTGCTGAGGTAGAGGCGGCCCGGGGGGGCCGCCTTTGTCATGATCACAATTCCAGAAGGCCTTCGAGGAGAGCCGTTTTTTCCCTGAAGCTGCGGAGGGTCTGCTCCAGCGGAACCGGCGAGGTCATGTCCACCCCGGCCTCCCTGAGGATGTCCAGGGAATAGGCCGAACTTCCCCTTGAAAGGAAGCGGATATACCGTTTCCGCTCCTCTTCCCCGCCATGCAGGATACGGCTGCTCAGGCAGCCCGCGGCGGCGAAGCCGGTGATATACTTGTAGACGTAAAAAGCGCTGTAAAAATGGGGAATTCTTGCCCATTCAACCGACAGCGCATCGTCCAGGACCATTTCCGGACCGTGGTACCGTTCGTTCAGCCCTCTCCACAGTGTACAGAGGAGCTCGGCGGTGAGGGCCTCACCCCTTTCGGCCTGGGCATGGGTTTCCCTTTCGAACTCGGCGAACATGGCCTGCCTGTACACCGTGGTTCGCACCTGGTCAAGATAGTGGTTCAGGAGAAAGATCTTCTCCTCCTTCGGCGCCTTTTCCAGCAGGGACTCCAGGAGGAGGGCCTCGTTGGTGGTGGATGCCACCTCCGCGAGGAAAATAGTGTAGTCGGCGTAGACCTGCGGCTGGCCGGCATGGGAAAACCACGTGTGGAGGGAGTGCCCCGCCTCGTGGGCGATGGTGAACACGTCCCTGAGGGTTCCATTGTAGTTCAGGAGGATGTAGGGGTGGGTTCCGTAGCTCCCCCAGGAATAGGCTCCCTTTCTCTTTCCCTGGTTCTCGTAGACGTCGATCCACCGGGAGGAAAAACCCTTTTTCAGCACGTCAACATATTCCGTCCCGAGAGGCGCAAGCCCCTCCATCACCATCTCAACGGCCTTTCCGTAGGGGATCCTGGTTTCCGGCTCGTCCGCGAGGGGCACGTTGAGGTCGTACATCCGCAGCTCCTCCAGCCCCAGGGCTTTTTTCCGAAGCGCCATGTAGCCGTGGAGAGCGTCGAGGTTCCTGTTGACCGTGTCCACCACTATATCGTACACGGAAGGGGAGATATTGTCGCCGTGGAGGGACGCCTCGAGGGCAGAGGAATACTTTCTGGCCCTGGAGTAGAAGAGGTCGGATTTCACGCTCCCGGAGTACAGGGCGGCGAGAGTGTTCCGGAATTTCCCGTAGGTGGAGAAGAGCCCTTCGAAGGCGTCCTTCCGAACCCTCCTGTCCCTCGACCGGCTCAGAAGGTAGTACCTCTCCTCCGAGAGCTCGGTCTCCCTGCCCGATTCGTCGAGAACCGCCGGAAACGCAAGGTCGGCGTTCGTCAGAAGGGAGAAGGCGTTTTCCGGGGTTCGGGCCATTTCTTCGGACCGGGCGAGGATCTCCTCCTCCTGCAGGCCGAGAACATGCCCGGCGGTCCGGAGGAGGTCATCGAAGTGATGGCGGTACATTTCCAGCCCGGGACACCCTTCGATGGCGGCCCTCACACCATCCGCCCCGGCGGCGAGGACCTCGGGCCGGTAAAAGGAGAGGACGGCCCCGTAGGAGGCCAGCAGGGTGCCCGCCCTTTCGGCCCGCGCCTGCCGGGCGGCGTCGGCTGTATCCTCGTGGCTCTTCATCACGGCATAGGCATAGAGCCTGCCCATCCTCTCCGAAGCCCCCTCCTCGAGCTTCAGGAACTCAAGCAACGTCCCGGGGGACTCGAAAAGCCTCCCGTTATAGCCGCCAAGCCGCTCCATTTCTTCTCCGAGAAGGCGGAACGATTCCTCCCACGTCTCTGCTGAAGGAAAAACGACCTCAAGGTCCCAGGTGTACTCCCGGGGAATTTCGCTTCTCGCAGGGATCATACCGGAAGGATCTCCGTCTCCGGCGAAGGAACAGAAAAAAGGACGACGATGGATCATGACTGAAAACTCCTTTCATTGTGAAGGCCCGGGAAAAAAAGGTTCGCCGGTTCATTGACACCTTTTTGGGGAGCCCTTATTATTTCTTTAACGAATTCGAAGGAATTCTAATCTATATTAACAGGAGTGTGAATCGAAAAATGAAAAAGCGCGTCCTCGTTCTTGCAGCCCTTGCGCTCATTTTCGCCCTGAGCGGTTCAGCAGTTTCCGCCCAGACCGTCAAGCCAGACCAGCTCCGCTTCATGGCGGGCCCCCCGGGCGGCAACTGGTTCGCCCTCGGCGGAGCCCTCGCCGACCTCTGGACCTCCAAGCTGATCCCCACCACCAGCATCACCGGCGGCGCCGTGGCAAACATCATCAATACCCACAACGGCAAGGGCGAGCTCGGCTTCTCCAACACCTCCATGGTCGCCGTGGGCCAGAAGGCGAGCGACGCTCCCTTCAAGGATCCCACAGGCAACGCAGTCATCATGGCGAACCTCTACACCCAGTACACCTACTTCATCGCCCGGAAGGACTTCGTGGAGAAGCACGGGATTACATCCCTCAACGACCTCATCGCAAAGAAGACCCCCACCCGGTTCGCCACCCTCAAGACGGGCACAGGATCCGAGTTCATCGTGAACGGCATCTTCAAGTCCGGCTTCGGCATCGCCGACTACAGGAAGGAACTGAAGGACTGGGGCGGCTCCGTGGAATACGCTTCCTATTCCAGCGGCGCAGACCTTCTGGCGGACAACCATCTCGACGTTTTCGCCTTCTCCGTGGGCAAGGTCGCTTCCATTGTGATGCAGATCGAGAGCCAGACGGACATCGTGCTCCTCGGAATGGACCAGGCGACCCTCGACAAGGTCGGGGAGGCCTACGGCACCGTCACCTTCACTGTGGACCCCGGAATCTACAAATCCGTGACTGACAAGACTCCGACCGTCAGGGTTGTGGGCGACTACACATGCGTTGTGGTCCGCGGCGACCTCGACGAGCAGCTGGTTTACGACCTGTGCAAGGTCATGCACGAAAACCAGGAGCTGCTCTCCAAGGCAGTGGTGGACATCAACGAACTCGATCCCGCCACGGCGATCCCTGGCGGCGCCATAAAGAGCCACCCCGGGGCGGTCCGCTACTGGAACGAAGTCTCCAAGAAGTAAGTCCCGTATAATCCGAACGATATGATCCGCAAGGCGGGCCGGCAAGCCCGCCTTTTTCTCTTTCGCCGGAGTCTCTTTTCCCGTGCCGGCAGCCCCTGTGTTTTCAAGGAGGGATTTCATTCCATGAGGAAACTCGACGGCATTGTGGCAAAGGGTCTGTACGTCTATGTCCTTGCCATGGGCCTTTTTCACATTTATACCGCTGTGTTCGGCACTTTCGAGGCATACCTGCAAAGAGCCATCCACCTCACCTGGGTGCTCCCTATGTGCTTTGTGCTCTACCCCTTTCTTCCCGCAGGGGACAAGAGGCATCTTGAGACATCCGTTCCTTGGTACGACTGGATTTTTGCAGCACTTTCCACCCTCCCCGGCATCTACATCATGCTGAACTACGACGAGATCATGATGCGGATGCAGGGCGTGGACGACCTGACGTCCGCCCAGCTCATCCTGGGAACCATGCTGATCATCCTTCTTCTCGAAGGAACAAGGCGTATCGTCGGCCTGCCCATCGTCATCGTAGCGCTGTTCTTTACAGTCTACACCTATTATTGCGATGCCCCCTTCATGCCCGAGATCCTCCGGGGAGTCCCCACGGAATTTCCGAGGATTATTGAAGGAATGTACCTCACCGACGAGGGTATCTTCTCCTCCTCCCTCGGAGTGTCGGCGACCTTCGTCATGATCTTCCTCATTTTCGGGGGATTTCTTGAAAAAAGCGGTGTGGGCGAGTACTTCATGGAGTTAGCCCAGGCCTTCACCGGCACGGCTCCCGGAGGACCGGCGAAAATCGCCGTTCTCAGCTCGGCCCTCTTCGGCTCGATTTCGGGCTCCGCAGTCGCCAACGTCTACGGCACCGGGTCCTTCACCATCCCGCTCATGAAACGGATCGGCTACAAACCCCATTTCGCCGCTGCGGTGGAGGCAGTGGCAAGCACGGGGGGACAGATCATGCCTCCGGTCATGGGAGCCGGAGCTTTCGTCATGGCGGCTCTTCTCGGCGTACCGTTCAACACCATCATGGTCGCCTCAGTTCTCCCCGCCCTGCTGTATTACGGCACGGTGCTCCTCATGGTCCACCTGACGGCCCTCCGGGACGGCCTCAAGGGACTCCCCGCCGACGAGCTTCCCTCAATCAGGTCGGTGCTGAAGAAACTCTACATGATGTCCCCCATCGTTCTCCTGGTATACATGCTCCTGGCGGGATACACGCCCATGTACGGCGCCATCGCCGGTATCTCCCTCGCCTGGGCGGTCTCCCTGCTCAATCCGGGGAAAAGGATGGGACCGAAGCAAATACTCCAGGCCATTCACGACGGATCGGAGAACATTCCCCTCATCTGTACCGCCTGCGCTTCTGCGGGTCTTGTCATAGGCTCGGTAGCCCTGTCGGGCATCGGTTTCAAATTCGTGAGCGCCGTTCTTGCCCTCTCGGGCGGAATTCCTTTCCTGGCCCTGATCCTCATCGCTGGCGTCTCCCTGGTCCTGGGGATGGGACTGCCGACCACGAGCGCCTACATCCTCGGCGCCGCTCTCGGAGTGCCGGCCCTCGCCAAAATGGGAGTCATGCCCCTGGCAGCTCACCTTTTCGTTTTCTATTACGCCATAATTTCGAACATCACGCCTCCCGTTGCCCTGGCCGCATACGCCGCAGCATCCATCGCCGGTTCGCCCCCGAACAGGACCGGCTTTGCCGCATGCAGGCTGGGAATACTGGCCTTCATCGTGCCCTTCGCCTTCTGCTATGATCCTGGGCTCCTTCTCAAGAGTTCTTTCCTGGGGAACATGACGTCGATCATCAGCGGTGTCGCCGCCATGGCGGGGCTGGGTTTCGCCATCACAGGCTACGGAAAGAGAAGACTCTCCATTGTGGAACGCCTGTTGTTCGCGATCGTCGGCCTGGCAGCCCTTCATGGGAACCTGGCCGTTTCCCTGGCCAGCACTGCGGCTGTTATCGGTCTGTTCCTTCTTCTCCGCTCCAGGGAGGAAACTCAGGAAACGGTCTAGGAACATTTAACCTGTACAAGGGAGGAACTCCGGCCTTTCGGCCGGAGCTCCTCTTTTTTTCTGGCAAAAGAAAAAAGGCTTCCTTAGTCTCTTCTCCGCAGGTACTTCTTCCCCTCGCCGAAGGCCTTTCCTACCATGGAGCCGAGGGAAAAGTACTTTCCCGTGCGGGGAGCGAAGATCAGGGGGCGAACTTTTTCCGGGTCCGGATATCCCTTTTCGTCGAGGCATTCTTCCCGGGCCCAGGTCTTGACCACCTTTCCCACGAAGAGGAAATGGGAGCCGAGATCAAGGGACTGAACCACTTCACACTCCATGGAAACGGGAAACTCCTCGATCAGCGGTGCGTCCGCTATTTCCCCCCTAACCGGGGTGAGTCCCGCCGCGGAGAACTTGTCCGTATCCCTCCCGGAGGCGAGGCCGAAGAAATCCGCCTCCGCAGCCTGGGCCTCGGACGGGATGTTCACTGTAAAAGCATTCCGCGACTGTATCCCCTCCAGGGTATGCCGTGTTTTCGCCACGGCCACCGAAATGCAGGGCGGTTCCGAATTGCAGACTCCCCCCCAGGCCACCATGAGGCCTCCGGGCCGCCCGTCGGTGCCATAGGCCGCCACGACCAGGGCCGGCGCGGGATAGAGGGGCGTGGAGATTCCTATGTCCTTTTTCATTGCACACTCTCCCTTGTCGGAAAAATTGGTTTCATTGTACACCTGCCGGGAGGATTTTCCGCTCCGGAAAAGAAATACAAAGAAAAAAAGAGAAATCAGGAGGAAGCAACAGAGATCCTGCTCCATTTCCCTTTATTTCCTCCTGATTCTTCTTTTTCGCCCTTGTCTAACCAATACTGACGAATATAATAATGACCATAAGGTCAATAAAGATCAGACTTTTGGAGGTGGACACGATGACACGGAGATTTCTGGCCATACGGCCCAATGATGTTACTCAGCCCTTTGCCCCTTTCACTTCAGTGGACAGGATGATGCGGGACATGCTCCGGGCTTTCGGTGAGTTTTCTTCCGATATGGGGTATGCTCCGGAGACGGACAGGGTTCCGGCGGTGCCCAGGGGTGATTTTTACCGGAAGGACGGAAAAGTCTACGCCGAGTTTGAGCTTCCCGGCATCGATCCGTCAAAGGTGGAGTTGAATGTTTTCGAGGACCGCCTGACGCTCCAGGCGGAGAAATCCGACGAGAAAACGGTGGAAGAGAACGACATGCTCCGTTCGGAGCGCTATTACGGAAAGGTCTCCCGGTCCATCCAGTTCCCCGTGGAAGTGGATCCTGACACGGCGAAGGCGACGTTCAAAAACGGGGTCCTCACCGTGGAAGTCTCGGAAAAAGTCCAGGCCGAGAAGATGAAGAAAGTGGCCATCGAGGAAAAGACATAGGACGCTGGAGTGAATCGACAGAAAAGGAGCGCCGAAAAATCCGGCGCTCCTTCGTTTTTTATCTTTCGGCGTTCGGGAAGAAGAGCTGCTTTCCGAGAAGCTGGAAATCCCCGATGGCCTTCTGGGTTGTCGGGGAAACCATCCAGTCGATGAGGGCCACGGCAAGGTCATACCTGAGGTTTTCCCACTTGGCCGGATTGACGGCGATGACGCTGTACTGGTTTTTCAGGGAGTCGTCTCCCTCGACGATGATGACCAGTCCGCCCTGTTCCTTCCTGGAGTCCTCGTACTTGATGAAGGTTCCCCTGTCGGTGAGGCAATAGCCCTTGCGTTCATCGGCGATCATGAGGGTTTCCAGCATTCCCTGACCGGTCTGGATGTACCATTTCTCCTTGTCGGGTTCGGGAATGCCGGCGTTTTTCCAGAGGACAAGCTCCGCCACGTGGGTCCCGGATTTGTCGGCCCGGCTGGCGAAGGGAGCCGCGACGGCGGCGATTGTCTTCAGGGCATCGGCGGCAGCCATCCCCTTGATCCCCGCAGGATCGGAAACGGGGCCCACCACGATGAAGTCGTTGTACATCACCTGGCGGCGGTTGACACCCCATCCGTCGGCGACGAACTGCTTCTCCACCTCGGGAGCATGGACCAGGAGAACGTCCACGTCACCGTTCCGGCCGTACTCAAGAGCCTTGCCCGTGCCCACGGAAACCCACTGGAGTTCGATGTTCTTCTCCTGAAGGAGCAGAGGGGCCAGGTAATCAAGAAGCCCCGTGTTGTCCGTGCTGGTGGTGGTGGCCATCCGGAGAACCTCGGCTCCCGAGGCGACCCCGGCAAAAGCAAAGACAAACAGGCAGACAAACAGAACCGACCGCATTTTTTTCATTTTCACATTCATTTCCTCCTTTATGTTGTGTGCAGAAATTCAAAACGCCGGAAATAAAGAAAGCCGTTCTCCGCCCATACACGGCAGGGAACGGCTCCTGAGAGTCCGCTGTCTCCTTGCCGAACATGGGAGGCCCGCCTGTTTCCGGACGGACCCTGACGGCCCGGCGCCATGGGAAAAAACCTGTAGGCGGACGGGCTCGGAGATGAGCATATTCTGCTGATCACATGATACCACGGAAGGGCGGGTTTTGTTACCTCACCCGGCGGCTTTCGAAAATCCTGTCCATCTCCCTGTGGCTGTTCCTAAAAAATTCGAGGATCTCCGGGCTGAAATGGCGGGGCTCCGTCCGGCCGTCGCCGGACAAAATGATGCGGACCGCCTCGTCATGGCTCAGCGAATCCTTGTAGACCCTTCGGGACCGAAGGGCGTCGTATACGTCGCCCAGGGCCACCACCTGTCCCTCCCAGGGTATTTCATCCCCCGACAGGCCGAGGGGGTAGCCGCTGCCGTCCCATTTTTCATGGTGGGTCATGCAGATGCGGCTCGCCGCGGAGAGCCATTCCGCACCGCCTATGAGTTCCGCTCCCCACCGGGGATGGTTCCTGACGAGAGCCATCTCCTCATCGGTAAGGGAACCGGCCTTCCCGAGGATGGACATGGGGACCCGGAGCTTCCCGATGTCATGAAGGCGTGAGAAGATCTCGATGTCGTCCTGTTCCTCCACGGATTTTCCGAGGGCTTTCGCGGCGAGGCGGGAATAGGCGCCGATCCTGTCCATGTGGTCCGCGGTTTCGAGATGGTGAATCTCCGTGACGGACTGGAGCTTCTCGGCCAGGTACCTGTAGGATTCCTTGATTTCCCTGCGGGCGTCCTCCACGTCGAGGAGGCCGGCCAGGGCGGATGCTACCGGCAGCAGGGTTTCCATGAGCTCGTCGTCCTGCGGCCTGCCTTCGCCCGCAAAAGCCACTTCGAGAATGCCCACGCTCCTGCCGCGGTTCACAAGGGGGACTTCCAGTTCCGTCGCCACCTCCGGGTGTACCATGCCGTACTCCGGTTCGAGAGACACGTTTTCAACCCAAACGGGACGTTTTTCCCTGAAGGCCCGCCCGGCCACGCTTCCGTCCAGGGGAATGCCGAAATCAAGGAGCGCGGCGGAACGGTAGCCGCTGATGGCCAGGATTCTCAGGGCTCCGTCCCTGTGGTGGGCCATGAGGACCCCGAAGGCCCCGGTACTCTCCCGAATGCTTTCTGCGATCCTCTGAAGCTTCCCGCCGCTGTCGCCTGTGCCCGAAACGGTCTCCATGACGTTCAGCGTATTTCTCCAGATTTTTTGTCTCTCGGTGAGTTCCCGGTTCACATCGGTGAGATTGTCCTGTATGGCCAGGGCCTCTTCGGTGAGGGCCGCTATTTCCTCTCCCTGCCTCCCTATGATCTTCAGTGCGTTTTCCAGGCTTCTGAGGAAGTTCCTGAACTCCGTCACCCGGGATTCCTCCACGGCTTCCCCGATTTCCGCCCCCAGCTCCTGGACGTTGAAGGCCGTCTCCGTAATGTCCCTGTTCCCGGAAAGGCGTTCCGCAATTCCGTCCACGACGGAGGAAAGGGAGGCAAAGGACATCCTGAGCTCATGCACGGTCGGGAACAGCAGCACTGCGGCAAGAAGGAGAATGACGAACCCCCCGAAGAGATGGAGGGCGGCCATGTCCCGGACGAAGCGGCGGAATACCTTCTCGGGCAGGATCATCCCGAAGGAGAAATAGTCCCCCGCCGGGGAGTGGATAAGGAGGGCGCTCTCACCCCTGAAAGAGATGAGGTCGGTTCCGGGTTTCCCGAGGAGCAGCGCCTTGGCAGGCGTGGAGAGGGAGGAGGGAACCGCTTCCGAAGGAATGGCGATGCTCTCCGAAAGATCCCATTCCGGAAAGGGGGACGCCGGGAAAAACCCCTTTCTGTCCACGAGAAATCCTATTCCCTCGCCGAAGACCTTTCTGGAGACCACCTTTTCGTGGACATGGGCGAGATTGACATCCAGGCCGAAGACCCCCAGGAGCTTTCCCGAGGGCAAGATCACCGGCGCGGTGACGCTCACGATGAGCTCCCCGGTGATCAGGTCGCGGTAGGGGGAGGTGATGACGGCTTCTTCTTTCTTCAGGGCTTCTACATACCATGACCGGATCCGGGGGTCATATCCCTCCGGAGGATTCCAGCGGGTGGCATCCCTGAAATCACCGTTTTCGAAACCCATGAACACGTCCTGCACCCCGTGAGAACGGATAGATTGAAGATACCGGCCGAACAGGTCGGTGTACCCGGCGGGAGCAAGATTCCCGGAAAGGGCGCTCACGGAGGTCGAAAGGGCGGAGGTCAGGGACAGGAGCTTGGAAAAATACTCGTCAAGGGAAAGGGCTGTCTCGGAAACCAGGCTGTTTCCGACGCCCTCAACGCTCGCCCGTACGCTCCGGGCCGTCAGGGAATAGCTCCCCGCAGTGAGCGTAACAGCGACGAGAAGGAAACCGGCAAGGAGAATTGCCATCTTTCTGCCCAGAGACATGGGACCACCTCACTGTGCGCTCCCTTCCGGCCGGTCGGTGAGAATGCCGGGATAACCGGCCGTCATTCCGCCGCCGGAAGACAAAAAAGTGCACACGTTATGGAATTCTAGCACAATGGAAGCTTTCTTTTTCACCTGACTAATATTGACGGCTCTCATTTTTTTGCTATACTGTCTTCATGCTATTTAAAACGATTACAAGGTAATAATTATGCACATCGCAAACGGCTTCATTGAGCCCCCGCTCGGGGTATAATAAGGAAAACTATGCCGATAAGGCCGCATTGAACCGCGGCCCCGGTGAAAAGACAAGAAAGGAGAGATACCATGCAGTTCACGGAACCTGCGGATATTCTCGACCAGAAGACAGCCGACGAGGCCAAGGCCCTCAAGAGCCTCATGGAAGAAGTGGAAGCCGTCAACTACTACAACCAGAGAGTTGCCGCCACACCAAACGCCGAACTGAAGGAGCTCCTTGCCCACAACAGGGATGAAGAGATCGAACACGCCGCCATGCTCATCGAGTGGCTCCGCCGGAACATGGAAGGATGGGACAAGGAACTCAAAACATACCTGTTCACTTCCGCCCCGCTCCTGGAAGTCGAGACCGGTGGCGGAGAGGGCGGCACGCCGGGCGGGCTGGGCATAGGCAGCCTGAAGTAGGCATTACCTTTCCGAAGTACAAAGGAGGTCAAGAGAATGGACATTCTGAGAAGATCTGCCTCTCTCATCACCCCCGAGGCCTGGGCGGAGCTTGACGGGCAGGCGAAAAAAGTTCTCACTGCGAACCTTTCCGCCAGGAAGTTCGTGGACGTGGAAGGCCCAAAGGGGTGGTCCTACAGCGCCCATCCCACAGGAAGGCTCGACCTGGCCCAAAAGCAGCCCAAGGACGGCGTCCAGTTCGGCGTGAACAGAGTACTTCCCCTCGTCGAAGCAAGGCACACTTTCGACATGGACATCTGGGAGCTGGACAACATCAGCCGCGGAGCGAAGGACCCGGACCTTTCCAGTCTCGAGAAAGCGGCAAAGGAAATCGCCCTGTTCGAGGAAAAGGCGGTTTACAAAGGCCTTTCCGCAACCGGCATCGAAGGCCTGGCTGCGGCGGCAAAGGGACGGTCGGTGAAGCTCGGCGGCGAGGACGCCGAGAAGATCGTGGACGCCGTCTCAGCAGCCATCTACAGGCTCCATGAAGACTCCGTGGAGGGTCCCTACGCCCTCGCGGCGTCACCAAAACTCTGGAAGGCCATCTACGGGGCCGCTTCCTGCTACCCCATCTCCAAGCACGTGGGGAACCTGGTGGACAAGGTCATCCTCTCCACCCAGGACGAATCCTACGTGGTCTCCCTCCGGGGCGGGGATTTCGAGCTCGTCCTGGGCCAGGACCTTTCCCTCGGCTTCGAGGAACGGAACGGCGGCAAGGTCCGCCTCTTCTTCACGGAGTCCTTCACCTTCCGGGTGATCACCCCGGAGGCCGTGGTGGCTCTCTCATAGCGGAACCGCCGCTCGAATACGGTACACGGGGCGGCCTCTGCCGGGGCCGCCTTTTTTACCACATAATCCACTGCAGGAGGAACGGGAAAAAATGGAAAAGACGATGAAAGGCCTCTCTGAAGCGTTCGCCGGAGAATCCATGGCGAACAGGAAGTACCTCGCCTTCGCAGAACAGGCGCAGAAGGACGGCTACCCCGCCATAGCCAAGCTTTTCAGGACCATCGCCGAAGCGGAAACCCTTCATGCCCTGGCCCATTTCAGGACCATGGGCGGCGTGAAGTCCACGGCGGAAAACCTCCAGGCTGCCCTTGACGGTGAGACCTACGAATTCACCGAGATGTACCCCGGCTTCATCAGGGACGCCGAAGAAGAGGGACAGAAGAACGCCGTGCGCGCCTTCACCTTCGCGAACGAGGCGGAAAAAGTCCACGGCGAGCTCTACAAAAAAGCCCTCGCCTCCATGGAAAAGGGGAAGGACTCCACGTTCTTCCTCTGTCCGGTGTGCGGCTACGTGGAGGAAGGACACGCCCCCGACGTCTGCCCGATCTGCAAAGCGAAAAAGGACGTTTTCGTTACCGTGGCGTAACATTCGCGGGGCCTCTCCGGAGGCCCCTTTTTCCATCTCTTCCCGGCCCGTTTTTTCCCTCTTTTTCCCCCTTGTTTTTCCGTCAAAAACACCTATAATCCGCAGATAACAGCCCCTGATTCACTCCGGGGCGGACTCCTGGAGGAGGGGAGATATGGCGTTTCTCTCACCGGCGGCCCTGTCCGCGATTTCATGTTTCCCCAGTCCGCCCGGATGTGGCGGCCTGTAATTCATCCTCCGGGAGGAGATTGTCCATGAACGAAGAGTACTGTTGTGATCCTGAAGTTCCGTTGCGCCCCGTTTCCCGCATTTCAGTCGTCTACAACCTGAAAAAAACCGCCGGTGCCGGTGAGCCCGACGACAAGTACGAAGAGTACGATCCCCTGAGTACCGTTGAATCGGTGGCGGAGACCATCGCTTCCTTCGGGTTTTCAGTTTCCCTGTGCGAACAGGATGGGGACTTTTTTCCCCGCCTCCGGAACCAGACGCCCGACTTTGTGGCAAATCTCGCCGAAGGGCGGGGCGACGCCAGGGGAAGGGAAGCACAGGTTCCCTGCATCCTCGAGAGCGAGTCCATCCCCTTCTGGGGATCCGACGCGGTCTCCATGGCGGTGGCCCTCGACAAGCTCCTCACCGGGCGCACCCTTTCCTCCGAGGGGATTCCCGTTCCCCTTTCCTCCTCATTCCGCGGGGAGGAAGACCTGTCCATCCTGCCCGAGCTTTTCCGTCAGCGCTCCCGCTATGTGGCCAAACCCCGGTACGAAGGCTCCTCAAAGGGTATCTTCACCGACTCGGTGGCCCATTCGCCCCGGGAGGCCGAGGACCTGATCCGCCGGATATGGCATCGGTACGGACAGCCCGCCCTGCTGGAGGAATACCTTCCCGGAGCGGAGATCACCGTGGGTGTCACCGGCAACAGCCGGCCAGCGATTGCAGGGATGATGCGGATTTCCCCCGTCCATCCCAGGGAGGAGTTCCTCTACTCCCTGGAAGAAAAACGAAACTACCTGGAACGTATCCGCTACGACGGCCCCGAGTCCATACCCGCCCCCCTGCGGGATCAGCTGGGCCGGTTCGCCGCGGGCGCCTTTCGGGCACTGGAGCTCCGCGACATGGCCAGGGTGGACTTCCGGCTGGACGGGGACGGCATCCCCCGCATCATCGACATTAACCCCCTCCCCGGCCTCTCACCCCAGTACAGCGATCTGCCCATTCTGCACCGCCTGAGCGGCGGCAGCTACCGGGACCTGGTCCGTACCATCCTCGCGTGCGCTTTCCGCCGGAACGGCCTCGCGTTCTCCGCCCTTCCCGTGGGGGCTGATGCCCTATGAAACCTGACCCTGCCCAGGAACCTCCTCAAAAACAGGTGCTCATCCTCGTGGCCGCCGCCGTCGAACCGGAGGCTCGGCTCGATGTTGCCGACGCCCTCGAGGCACGGGCGTGGGTATGCCATGCCCTCGAAGAGGCGGGCTGGACTGCGGAGACCTGGGACATCACTCCGAACCTGCTTGCCTCCACGGAACGGGTGTTCGGACACCTGGAAAAAACGGGGGCGGCCTGCGTCTTTAACCTTTTCGAGGGTTTCGGTACGGACAGCGGAGCGGAGCACCGCTTCCGCGCCCTGCTGGAGCAAGCCGGCACCCTCTGCACCGGGAACCCCGCGGCAGTCCTTGAGACCTGCCTGTCGAAGGAGGCTGTTTCCTCCCTGCTCAGGGAGAACGGCATCCCCGTTCCGGAGGGAAAATCAATCCTCCCAGGCGGTTCCCTTTTTCTCCTGGACGACCTTTCCCTGCCCCTGTTCCTGAAACCCCTGCGGGAGGACGGGAGCGTGGGCATCGACGGGGACTCCCTTGTGACCGACCGGAAGGACCTCGCACGAAGGGCGGCGGACAAGCTGAGGTTCTTCCCGGAAGGGGTCCGGGCGGAGGAATTTCTCCCGGGGAAGGAATATTCCGTCTCCTGCCTGGGCAACGGCCCCTACTTCGTTCCCGCAGTGTCCGTCATAGACTACGGCAAGTGGAACGCCGGGCGGCCCTTTCTTGATTACGGCTCGAAGTGGGACCCGGCCTCCCCCCTGTACGACCTGGTCCCCGAACCTGCGGAGGGGACCATGATGGAGAGAGCGAAACAGCTGGCCTCCGAGGCGGGAAAAACTCTCGGCTGCAGGGGGTACTTCCGGGCCGACCTGAGGGAGAAGGACGGAACGCTCTACGTGATCGACGTCAATCCGAACCCGGACATGGGATCGGGCGGGGGATTCCTGAGACAGTGCCGCGAGGGCGGCATGGAAAAAGAAGAAGTGGCGGCCCGCATTGTGGAGCTTGCCATCGAAAATGCGCGGGGAGGAAAAGAACTGTGGTGAATCTGCTGGCCGACCGCTGCCTCAGCGCGGCGAAGGCAACCGGGGCCTTTGCCCCCGAAGAGCTGGACGTTCTCGAGGATGTCCTGATCGATTGGTCCCTCCACCCGGGAAAGGATTACGTCCTCCTCACCGAGTGGGACGGCGGGAGCCTGGCGGGTTTCCTGATCTACGGCCCCACCCCCATGACCCGGTTCGCGTACGACCTGTACTGGATCGCCGTGGACCCGGCGCACCAGAAGAAGGGAATCGGCAGGGTGCTGGAAGAAAAGATGTGCTCGGCCCTGCTCGCACAATCCCCCAGTGCGGTCGTGCGGGTGGAAACCGCCGGCCGGGATGATTACCTCGGCCAGCGCCATTTCTACCTGGCAACAGGCTACAAGGAATGCGGACGCATTCCAGACTTCTATTCGGAAGGTGACGACCTTGTCCTCTACTGCAAAAAAATCGGAAAATAACGGAGTCCCCGGAGAGGGGAACGGGGAAGAAACCCGCCCTCCGTCCCTGAGGACGAAAAAGGCGAAGGAAAGCGCTCTTCCGGCGTTGCCCCTCTTCCCTTTGAACAGGCCCTACCTGGAGGCGCTCCGGGAGTCTGCCGGGGAAGAGCTCTGGAATGACTGGCGCTGGCAGATGAAGGCCAGGATCACCACCGCCGGGGAACTGGCAAGGATCCTTCCCCTTTCGAAGGGGGAATCGTCCACGCTGAAGAGGAGCCTGAACTCCCTCCGCATGGCCATAACTCCCTATTACGCATCCCTCATCGACGGAAGCGACCCTGACTGCCCCATCAGGAAGCAGGCCATTCCGACGCTGAAGGAGACCCTGATCTCACCCACCGACCTCCTCGACCCGCTCCACGAGGACGTGGACTCTCCCGTGCCGGGACTGACCCACAGGTACCCGGACCGGTGCATTCTCCTCGTTACGGACCAGTGCGCCATGTACTGCCGGCACTGCACGCGGAGGCGTTTCGCGGGCCAGAACGACACCCCCAGGACGGAGGAGCAGATCAGCCGCTGCCTGGATTATATCGCCAGGACCCCCGAGATACGGGATGTACTGATCACGGGAGGGGATCCCCTCACCCTGTCGGACGGAACCCTCGATTTCATCCTGTCCCGGCTGCGGGCCATACCCACGGTGGAGATCATCCGCATAGGCACCCGCATTCCCGCCGTGATGCCCATGAGGGTGACGGAGGGGCTCTGCTCCGTGCTGAAAAAGTACCACCCCCTCTGGATCAACCTGCACTTCAATCACCCCCGGGAATTGACTCAGGAAGCGGCGGAAGCCTGTGCGAAGCTGGCAGACACCGGAATTCCCCTGGGAAACCAGTCCGTCCTCCTCAAAGGGGTGAACGACTGCCCCTACATCTTCCGGGACCTCAACCAGAAACTCCTGAAGATGAGGGTGCGGCCCTACTACATCTACCAGTGCGACCTCTCCCGGGGCATAGAGCACTTCCGCACATCCATCGGCAAGGGCATCGAAATCATCGAATACCTCCGGGGACACACGTCGGGTCTCGCCGTTCCCACCTTCGTAGTGGACGCACCGGGAGGCGGCGGGAAGATCCCCGTCATGCCCAACTACGTCCTCTCCAGGTCGGACAGGAAAACGGTGCTCCGGAACTTCGAGGGGGTCATCACCGTCTACACCGAGCCGGACGACAACAGGAGCGTGTGCGGCGGGAAGTGCAGGGAAACCTGCGAACAGGCGAAGGGTCTTTTCTCCGGGGGAATGGAATCCCTGTTCGAAGGGGAAGCGATTTCCCTCGAACCCCGGGAGCTCGCGCGGGAAAAGCGGCGGAAACACTGGGCCGAAGGCGAAAAGCACAATTAGGAGAAGGGCGCGGAAGCTTCCGCGCCCTTCTTTTTTCCATTTCCCTGCCGCGGATTCAGCTTTTCGCTTCCCTGAAGGGGCGGGTGAGGAGAAGGGGAAGGGTGGCAAGCGGAAGAAAGGCCACGATGAGCAGGATGGCGTCCACTCCGAAAAGGTCTCCCACCTTCCCGAAGGGGGCCATGAGCATGTTTCCCATGCCCCAGGACAGGCCCATGACGATGGAGCTCGCCATGCCCCGTGAATTGGGCACCATCTCCTGGGCGATGGCCGCCGTGATGGGCATGGTGGCGTTCACCGCCGCCGTCCCCAGGACGAAGAAGAGGATGGCGGTCCATCCCCCCGATGCCCGCCCTGCGAAGAGGAAGAGGGAGGAGACCGCCATGATGGCCGTCAGGGTTTTCTTCTTGCCGAACCTGTCGGCCATCCTGCCGATGACCAGCATGGCGATGGTGCTTCCCAGCATGATCAGGAAAAGGACTGTGCCCACGAAGGCGATGTCCCCTCCTTCGGAGGCGATCCGGATGGGGAGGAACATTCGCACCCCCTGGCTCGCGGCATCCCTCACGGTGGACATGGCCCAGATGGGGTAAATGACTGCGAAAACGGATTTCATGGTGGAGAGCAGCCCCTTCTGTGGCGTCATGGCATCGCCGCTCTCGTGGGAGACGGAGGGCATGGTCCGCCAGGTGAAAAGCCCGAGCACCAGCACCGGAATGATAGCCGCCGCGGGCATGAACTTCAGGCCCACGGTGTTCATCAGGGCGACGGCGAAGAGGGGGCTCACCGTCACTCCCGCAGTCCCTGCCACGGAGAAGAGGGCCAGGGAGACGGTCAGCCTGTCCCGGGGAACCACGTGCCCCACCCCGCCGTGCCCCTGGGGGTGGAACATGGCGCTCCCCAGTCCCCACAGCCCGACGAAGAAGAGAGCAGTGCCGTAGGTGGGAGACAGGGGAATCATGGTGGCGCCGAAACAGGTGAGGATGGGGCCCCAGATGACCAGCCACGGGTTTGCCGAACGGTCGGACAGGTAGCCTATGACGGGCTGGAAGATGATATGGATCGCCCCGAGAAAGGTGCTGAAAAAACCGGCCTGGGCCATAGTGAGGCCTAGCCTGGAAATGAGGGACGGAATGAAGGTGGGCAGAAAGGAGGCGTACAGGTCGGTGAAAAAATGCCCCGCAGAGAGCACGGACAGTTTGAATCCCGAACTCTCGGTGCGGAAGAGGCGGAAAGTTTTGGACGTCATGAAGAAAGGTCACTCCTTCAGATAATGATCGAGGCAAATAGTACCACGAATGAAGGAATCTGTAATACCGGCCGGCGTTAAAAATACATAATGCAAAAAACCGGAAGGCGATGTCCCGCCCTCCGGCCATGGTTCCCGTCGTTCCCCGGATGTCCCGTCAGTCCGCTTTTTGAGCCCCCCGCTTTCTCCGGAGCTCGGCATCCTCCGCCCGCTCCCCGAGGTATTCCCTCTGGAGGAGCCGCCTCTTCTCGATCTCCTCCTCCAGGAGCTTTTTCTTCACAAGCTTGTCGTAGGTCTCGGCGGACTTTTTCACTGTTTCGTGGTGGCGGTCCATGATGTCGAGCCGCTCCTTCTCCACTTCCCGCCTGGCCTTCTCCACCTTTTTCAGGGCTTCTTCCCTGTCCGTTCCGCCGTCCTCCGCCGGAAGAGGAGGAAGGATCCCTCCGCCCCGGACCGGTTCGATTTTCACTTCCGCCGTCCCCCTTCACGAAACGTCTTTACCTATTATTCGGCTGATCTCCTGCTTCACCTGAGGGTGCCGTCCGAAGCACCAGCTTTCCCTCCCCTTCATCCACGGTGATGACCGTTCCCTCCACCGCCTCCCCGGAGATGATCATCCTGGCCAGGGGAGTCTCGATGTTCCGAACCATGTACCGTTTCAGCGGCCGTGCGCCGTACACAGGATCGTAGGCCGCGGCGGCGATGAAGGCCGCTCCCCGGTCCGTGATCTCCAGGGAGATGTTCCGCTCCCTGAGGCGGTCCGACAGAGCCGAAGCCTGCAGGCGGACGATCCGCCCGATCTCCTCCGGGGTGAGGGGCTTGAAGAGAACCACGTCGTCCACCCTGTTCAGAAACTCCGGCCTGAAGGACCGCCGCAGCTCCTCCATCACGCCGTCCCTGGCATTCTCCCGTATCTCTCCTTCCGGTGTGATGCCCCGGAGCAGAAGGGGAGCCCCGATGTTGCTCGTCATGATGATCACCGTGTTCTTGAAGTTCACCACGTGCCCCCTGCTGTCGGTGATCCTGCCGTCGTCGAGGATCTGTAGCAGGATGTTGAACACGTCAGGGTGGGCCTTCTCGATCTCGTCGAAGAGGAGCACCGAGTAGGGCTTCCTCCTGACCGCCTCGGTGAGCTGCCCGCCCTCATCGTACCCCACGTAACCCGGGGGCGCCCCCACCATGCGGGAAACGGAGTGCTTCTCCATGTACTCCGACATGTCCAGGCGGACGAGATTGTCCTCGCTGTCGAAGAGAGCCTCGGCAAGGGTCTTGGCGAGCTCGGTCTTCCCCACTCCCGTGGGGCCGAGGAAGATGAAGGAGCCGATGGGCCGCCTGGGGTCCTTGATCCCTGCCCGTGCCCGGAGCACTGCGTCCGCCACCAGGTCCACCGCCTCGTCCTGGCCGACCACCCTGCGGTGGAGGATGTCGCCCAGCTTGAGGAGTTTTTCCTTCTCCCCCTCCAGAAGCCTGTTCACAGGTATCCCCGTCCAGCGGCTCACGATTTCCGAGATCTCGTTCTCAGTCACTTCCTCCCGGAGGATCCTGGTTCCCTGTCCGCGGGCCTGGATCTCCTCCTCCTTTTTCCGGAGCCGCTCCTCCAGCTGAGGGAGAGTGCCGTGCTTCAGTTCGGCGGCCCGGTTGAGGTCGTACTCCCTTTCCGCCTTCCCGATCGCCCTCCGGACCGACTCGATCTGCTCCCGGAGTTCCCGGACCTCGGCCAGCCCCTGCTTTTCCGCCTCGTACCCCGCCCGGAGGGAAGCCTGTTCCTCCCTGGCCTCCTGGAGCTCCGCCCGGAGGTTCTTCAGCCGCCCCAGGCTGGCGGCGTCCTTTTCCTTCGTCAGCGCCGCTTCCTCGATCTCGAGCTGCATGACTTTCCTGGAGACGGTGTCGAGCTCCGCCGGAAGGGAGTCAATTTCCGTGCGGATCATGGCGCATGCCTCGTCCACCAGATCGATGGCCTTGTCCGGAAGGAACCGCTCGGTAATGTACCTGTTCGACAGCACCGCCGCCGCCACGAGGGCGTTGTCCCGTATCTTCACCCCGTGGTGGACCTGGAACCGCTCCTTCAGGCCCCTCAGGATGGAGACGGCGTCCTCCACGGAAGGCTGCTCCACCAGAACGGGTTGGAACCTCCTCGCGAGGGCGGCGTCCTTTTCGATGTGCTTCCTGTACTCGTCCACCGTGGTGGCGCCGATGCAGTGCAGTTCTCCCCTGGCGAGCATGGGCTTGAGCATGTTCCCGGCATCGATGGCTCCCTCGGCGGCACCGGCCCCCACGATGGTGTGGAGTTCGTCGATGAAGAGGATGATCCTCCCGTCGCTCTCCTTCACCTCGTTGAGGACCGCCTTCAGCCGTTCCTCGAACTCGCCCCTGAACTTGGCCCCGGCCACCAGCGACCCCATGTCCAGGGCGAAGATGGACCGGTCCCGAAGCCCCTCGGGCACGTCGCCGTTCACGATCCTCCCGGCGAGCCCCTCCACGATGGCGGTCTTGCCCACGCCGGGGTCGCCGATGAGCACAGGATTGTTCTTCGTCTTCCTGCTGAGGATCCGGATGACCCGCCGGACCTCCTCGTCCCTCCCGATCACGGGGTCCAGCTTCCCCGCCCGGGCCATGGCCACAAGGTCCCGGCCGTACTTCTCCAGGGCCTCGTAGGTGGCCTCGGGGTTGTCGCTGCACACCCGGGCCCGGCCCCGCACCTCCGTGAGAGCCGACAAAAATTTCTCCTCGGTTACCCCGCCCTCCGCCAGAATCCGGCCTGCCGCCGTGGTCCGCCCCTCGTCGAAAAACGAGGCGAAGAGGTGCTCCACGGAGACGTATTCGTCCTTCAGCCTGTCCGCCCGCTCCTCCGCCTTCAGGAGAAGCCTGGACAGGCGGGGGGAAATCCGTATCTTACCCGGCTCCAGGCCGGGTCCGGTGACCCTCGCCCGCCGGGAGAGATCCTGTTCGAGCCTGCCCGCAAGCGCGGAAGGGTCCGCCCCCGTCCTGGAGAGGATGCGCGAAATGAGTCCCTCCGGCTGTTCCAGGAGGGCGAGAAGGAGATGTTCTCCGTCCACATCAGGATGTCCGTAGGAAATGGCCTTGTTCTGTGCTTCAGACAGGGCCTCCTGAGATTTTTTCGTAAGTTTTGCAAAGTCCATGGGAAGGCCTCCTTTTATTGACCTTTACTAACCAATAAGATTATAACGAACTATTCTCCGTAGACAAGAGGGGAATTGATTTTTTCCGGAAAAGTTTTTCCCCCTCCTTCTGCCCTGCCTCTTCCCGGTTCCCTGCCGTTCTGCGCCCCCCCTGCCCCGAAAAAACGCCCCGCCCTTCAAAACCACCCGGGCGGGTGGTTTCAGGGTGAGGCATCCCCAGGAGGAAAAGGGTATAATGCAGATGTTTCCGCGCCCCTATGACGAATGAACGACATGCCGCAATACAGTGGAAGAGGAGGATATGCATGAAAAGGCTGATCCTGGTTTTAATGGCGCTGTTTCTTATCGCGGGGGGAACCGGACTCGCCGCAGGAGCCCCGGCGGACGAGTTCTCAGTCCTTTCGTTTTCACCTTCGGGTACGGTCAAGGGGAGAGCTCCCGTCAAGATCGTGTTTTCCCAGCCGGCGGCCCCGAAGAACCTGATCGGCAAGGCCATCCCGGCGGACCGCCACCCCGTGTCCTTTTCCCCTTCCATCCGGGGGGAAGGCAAATGGGCCGATGCCAAGACCTTCGTCTTCACCCCCCTGGCGAACCTTCCCTCCGCCACACTCTTCAGGGCCACTCTCAGGGATGACCTCAGGGACACGGCAGGCCGCAGGATGGTGGGCAGGCAGACCTGGGAATTCTCCACCGAATCCCTGAAGCTTCTGCGGGTCCAGCAGGTGGACTTCACTGAAAACGGCAACGCAGTCCTCGAGCTGGCTTTCAACCTTCCCGTTTCCCCCTTCAGGCTCAGGGGATACCTCGCCCTGGCCAACAACAAAAACCAGGCCGTGGAGTACTATTTCTCCGGCAACGCCCCGTCCTCCCGCATCCAGGTTTTCACCCACCCCTTCAGCGAGCAGAAAATCCGGGTGATCCTGACGGCCGGAATGACCAGCGACGCCGGCCCCCTGGGAATAGAAAAGGAAGTCCGCCAGGAAGTCGCGGTCACCAGGAAGATGGAAATACGGGGAGCCTACGCTTCCAGCAACTACCCCGAACAGAGCGGCATCACCATCAACACCTCCATCGGGGCGGACATGGCCTCGGCGGCCAGGTTCGTGGAGCTTTCCCCGAAGATCCCCTTCACCGTGGAGCCGGGGTATAACGGTTTTACCATCCTGGGAGACTTCAAGCCCAGGCAGCGCTTCGAAGTGACCCTGAAAAAGGGGCTTCCTTCCAGGGACGGTTCCAAACTCGAAGCGGACTTCACGAAGGCTGTCATCTTCCCCGATATGTACCCCGTCCTTCTCTTCCCCGCCGCGGGCACATTCCTCTCTCCCGCCGGCGACCTGAGGATCCCCATCGAAACGGTCAATATCGAAGAGGTCAGCCTGAACCTCTGGAGGGTCTACGAGAACAACATCCCCCTGGCCATGACCATGCAGGGGTACTCCGTTCCCCGGGACCTCACGAGGAGAATCGTCACGAAGAACGCCCGGCCCGAAGGAGCGCTGAACACTCCCGTCCGCAGGGCCATCGACCTGAGGGAACTCGCAGGTGAGGCCAAGGGGGTCTTCCTTCTCACCGCCTCCGACGTGTCCGGAGAATACTGGGGCGAGGCCGAGCAGCTCGTGGCCGTGACCGACCTGGGCATTACCGCGAGAGTCGCCCCGGCGGGGATCACCGTCTGGGTGAACACCATCCTCGGCATGAAGCCCGTGGACGCAGCTTCCGTGAAGGTATACTCAAAGAGCAACCAGCTGGTCGCCTCCGGATCAACCGACGGCGTCGGCATCTGGTCCTGGAGCGGGAAGGATCCCTGGGATCCCCAGCTCGTCCCCGCCATCGTCACCGTGGAAAAGGGGGGCGACCTCTCCTTCCTGAAGCTGGATACCGATCTCCTCGCCGACGGGGGCTTCGACACCGCCGGCCGGTCCTGGAGCACCGGGTACGATGCCATGGTGTTCACCCCGAGAGGCGTCTTCCGGCCCGGTGAGCGGGTGGATTTCTCCGCCATCGTCCGGGATGCCCGCAGGATGCCTCCCGACCCCTTCCCCGTTCTCTACGTGGTCCGATCGTCCCTCGGGCGGGAAGTCGCCCGGGGAACGGCCATGCTTTCCCCCGAGGGGATGACCTCCTTCTCTGCGGCCCTGGCCCCGGCGTCACCCACGGGGAATTACAGCGCCGAAGTGTTCCTTCCCGGCGACGAGAAGGCTCCCCTCGGCCGGACATCCTTCTTCGTGGAGGATTTCGTCGCCCCGCGCCTCGAGGTGAAGGCGACGTCCGAAACGAAATACCTTCTCCAGGGAGAGGACGCCGAGGTGGAAATCGCCTCCTCCTATCTCTTCGGCGCACCGGCGGCGGGACTTCCTTTCGAGGCCGAAGTCCGCGCATCCTCCGCGCCGTTCCGGCCCGAAGGGTGGCAGGCCTTCACCTTCGGCGACATGGAAAAGAAGTTCGAACCCTTCGCCGATTTCATCGGTGACGGAACCCTGGACGAAACGGGAAAGGGAAAGGTTTCCTTCCAGGCGCCGGAAGGCTGGTCGCCCCCCGCCGGGGTGAACCTTCTCTTCCTCCTGAAGGTCATGGAGGAAAGCGGCCGATGGGTCTCCACGTCCCTTTCCATGCCCTTCCACCCCTACCCCGTCTACCTCGGCATCGAGAAACCCTCCGGCGACGCTGTTCCCGGGAGGGAAACCTCCGTAAGGGTGGCGGCGGTGACACCGGAAGGGACACCTGCCGAGCTCGACATGGTGGTCGGGAGCCTCTTCCTCGTCCAGCGCCATTACAACCTGGTGAGGATGGACAACCAGACCCGGATGCAGGTCCAGACAGAACTCATTCCCCAGTCGGAAGGAACGGTGACCCTGAAGGAGGGCATCGGCACCTTCTCCTTCACCCCGAAAAGCTGGGGAGAATACGTGGTCCATTTCTCCGACGAGACATCCGGAAGTACGGCTTCCACCCAGATGTACGCCTGGGCTCCCTACGGGTCGGGCGAGGCTGCCGGATCGTCCCTTCTCGACAGGGTCGTCATCAGAGCCGACAAGGAAAAGTACGCCCCCGGCGAAACAGCCTCCGTCTCCTTCCGGAGCCCCTTCGCAGGCAACCTCCTCGTGACCGTGGACACCGACAGGGAGCTTTTCCGGAAGGTCATCCCCCTCGACAAGGGAGAGATCACCCTTGACATCCCCCTGTCCGACGAGATGATCCCCAACGCCTACATCACCGCGTGGGTCATCCGGCCCGTAAAGGAAGGCGAGGCCTGGGGCAGCCACAGGGCCCTGGGGACCATGTCCGTTCCGGTGGAACGGTCGGAGAAAAAGCTTGCCGTTTCCATGGAGGCCCCGGGAAAAGTGCTCCCCGGAGAAAAAGTGAAGGTCTCGGGAATCCTGAAGGACGGGGCGGGCATCCCGAGGAAGGGAGAAGTCTCCCTCTTCTTCGTGGACGAGGGGATCCTCTCCCTCACCGGCTTCACAACTCCAGATCCATGGAAACACTTCATGGCCAAGCGGGCTCTCGGACTTTCGGTCCATGACATGTACGACCTGCTCCTTCCCCTGGAATCCAGAGAAACGCCTCTTCTGAAACCGGGCGGAGGCGCGGGCGAAGATGCCATGGCCGCCCTCAGGGCCGGCCTGTCGCCCCTTTCAGCCCGGTCGTTCCTGCTCCTGTCCGTCTTCGCCGGGAACATCGCCACCGACGACCAGGGGGCTTTCCGGGCGGAGCTTGACCTGCCCGAGTTCAGCGGCAAAGGCCGCCTCATGGCCGTGGCCGCTTCCCGGGACGCATTCGGCATGGCGGAGACGCACATCGTCATGGCGAGGGATGTCACCACGGAACTGTCCCTGCCGAGGGCCGTCTCCCCCGGCGACAGTTTCTTCGCCCCCCTGAAGGTCTTTTCCGGCGCTTCAACAGAACGGAGGGCCACGGTGAAAATCGCCGTGGACGGACCACTCTCCATCAGCGGCAAAAGGGAGTTCATCGCCGACCTGAAAAAGGACGGGGACGAAGCCCTCTTCACGGCCCGGTTCACTGCGGGGCCCGAGGCGGGAATGGCAAACCTCTCGGTGGTCACCGAGTGGGAGGGAGGCACTTTCACCCAGAAGCTGGATCTCCCCGTGCGCCCCGCCTACCCGAGGATCGCCCTTTCGGGATCGGGAATCGTCCGGGGCGGCGAGAGCGGCGAAATCTCCATCCCCAGGGCATGGTTCAGCGGAACGGAGGAAGGGCGCCTTGTCCTTTCCGACCTCCCGGCGCTGGACCTCCTGGGCCCCTCCCTCTTCCTGATGACCTATCCCTACGGGTGCCTGGAACAGACCGTTTCAGGCGCATGGCCCCTTCTCGTCCTTCCGGAACTGGCGGCCGACATCGATCCCGCCCTGGTGAACAGGGACGAAGTGGACGCCGCCCTGGCCCTCAGGATACGGCAGATCGGCGCCATGCAGCTCTACCACGGCGCTTTCGCGTCCTGGCCGGGAAACTCAGCGGCCTACCCGTGGGGCTCCGTCTACGCAGCCCATTTCCTCGTGGAAGCGCAGAAGAGCGGAATACCGGTTCCCGAAGACCTTGTCGGCGGTGCCCTCTCCTACGTCAGGGCCCTTCTGCCCCTGATGCCGGACGATGAAAGCGAATGGAGAATGAGGGAAAGCATGACGCTGAAGGCCTACGCTTCCTATGTCCTTGCCCTTGCGGGAGAAGCTCCGCTTGGGTGGATGGCCCACATCAGCGAACACAAGAATCTCCTCAGGGGATCGGGGACGGTGTTCCTCGCCGGCGCCTACGCCCTCTCGTCGAAGACCTCCGAGCCGCTGAAGGAGCTGGGGACTTCGTCTCCCTCCCTCAGGGAAGGAGACATCACCACCCTGGAATCGGTCTCCAGGACCGACGCCCTGAAACTGCTCATGTGGACGGAGGTGGATCCCCTGTCCGCCCCTGCGGCAGAACTCGCTGGGAAGCTCATCGGCTGGGCGAGAAAGAAGGCGTGGGGTACCACCCAGGACAATGCCATGAGCGTCCTCGCCCTGGGGCGGTGGATCGAGCGGACAAAGGAAGCCCGAAAGCCCTTTACGGCGGTCCTCAGAGACCAGTCGGGAGCCCGGGTCGCTTACTTCTCCGACGGAAAGAGGATGTCCCTTGAACTGAAGGACCTCCCCGAAGGGGCGCTCTCCCTCGAACTGACCGGGGAGGGGACCGCCTATTACGCCTGGACCTCCGCAGGGGTGCCGGAAAAGGCCCCGGCCCCGGCTTCGCGGGGAGTCACGGTGAACCGGACATGGGCGGACAGGAAGGGGAATCCCATCCCCCAGGGAAAATCCGTGGAGCGGGGCGACCGCATCGAAATCACCCTCACCATCACCCCGTCGGCTCCCCTGAGGGACCTGGTGGTCACCGACATGCTCCCGGGAGGGATGGAGATCGAGAACCCGCGGCTTTCCGGAGGTGCGGACCTGCCGCCGTCCCCGAACAGGACCTACGGCGTCAGGGCGGAGATGCGGGACGACCGGATGCTTCTCTTCATCGACTACCTTGACAAGCCCCTCCAGTACAAATATCTCGTCAGGGCCGTCAGCAGGGGAACCTTCACCCTGCCGCCCCTGGCCGCGGAGGGAATGTACGCCCCCGACACCGGCGCCGTGACCGCCGCCGGCACGGTGGAAATCCGCTGACGCCATGAGAGGCTCCTTCCGCCGCCTCCTGCCGGCCGCAGCACTGACGGCCATCCTGGCGGGAGGAGCCTTTCTCTTCCTCGCATCCCTTCCGTATTCGGAGAACACGATCACCAGCTGGCCGACCTCGCCCGTGCTGCTCGACAGAAAGGGCGGGGTCTTCGCCGTTTTTCTCTCGGAGGATTCTGAATGGTCTATCCCCGTTCCCCTCGGCGCCATGGGAAAATGGCTGCCCCTCGTGGCCGTGGAGGTGGAGGACCGGCGCTTCCGGGAGCACAGCGGGATCGACTGGATCGCCCTTCTCCGGGCGACCGTCCAGAATGCCCGGGCCGGCCGGGTGGTCTCCGGCGCTTCCACCATCACCAGCCAGCTCGTGCGCCTTTCCGAACCCCGGCAGAGGACCCTGAAAACAAAAGTCCTCGAGTTCACCGCCGCGGCGAAGACAGAACGGCATTTTTCCAAGGACCGCATTCTCGAACTGTACCTGAACAGGGCGCCCTTCGGGGGAAACATCCGGGGGGTGGAGGCGGCGGCCCGGATCTATTTTTCCAAGTCCGCCGCGGAAGTCTCCCTCGCCGAGGCCGCCCTGCTCGTGGGCATGCTCAGGGGCCCCTCGGTCTACAGGCCGGACCGCAATCCGGAAGCGTCCCTGCGCCGCAGGGATGCCATCCTCGCCTCCCTTGCCGACAGAGGGGTGATCACGCCGGAACAGCTCAGCCACGCCCTGGAGGAAAAGCTGCCCCCGACGAGAGGAAACCTCCCTGCGAAGGCGTGGCATTTCGCCCTCGCCGCCCTTGGAGACAGGAAGGAGGGCGGAACCATCCGGACCACCCTTGATTCCTCCGTTCAGGCCCTCCTCGAGAGGACCCTCGCCTCCTCACTCTCCTCCATGCCGACGGAAGTGACTGCGGCAGGCATCGTTCTCGACAACGACACGGGAGACATCCTCGCCTACTCTGGGAACGGAAGGCTTGGAAGCGGCCTGCCCGGGAGCTGGGTCGACTGCGCCAGGAGCCCCAGGTCCCCGGGATCGGCCCTGAAGCCCTTCGCCTATCTTGCCGCCTTCGACCGGGGCATCCTCACCCCGTCAAGCCTCCTGGCGGACACTCCCCTCGCCTTCTCCGGCCAGGCCCCGAGAAATTTCGACCTGACCTACCGGGGCCCTGTCACGGCACGGACAGCCCTGGCCGATTCCCTCAACGTCCCCGCCGTGAGGGTGTTCCGGGCAGCGGGGCCGGAACTTGTGCTCGACCTGCTTCGGAATGCCGGCTTCCGCTCCCTGGACCGTCCCACCGGCCATTACGGAGACTCCCTCATCCTGGGGGGGTGCGAGGTCACCCTCCTCCAGATGGCAGAGGGTTACGGTGTCCTTGCCACCCTCGGCTCGCACCGCCGGCCCCGTTTCCTGGGCGGGGAGGATCTCCCCGGGCGGAGAATCGTACCGGAGCCCGCTCCCTTTATGGTGGCGGACATCCTGAAGGACACGGGGCGGCTTCTCCCCGTCCACGGCAGGCGGATCGAGCACCGGCGGGACTGGTTCGCCTTCAAGACGGGCACGTCCTACGGATACCGGGACGCCTGGACGGCTGCCTACACCCCCAGGTATACGGTGGTGGTATGGATGGGCGACCCGTCTGGGGCCCCTCACCCTGAACTCGTGGGGCTCTCCGCCGCGGCGCCGGCCATAGTGGAGGTCCTCAGGGCCCTTCCCGCGACGGACTGGTATGAACCGCCCCCCGGGGTGGAATCCCGCACAGTCTGCACCCTGTCAGGGGCTCCTCCGTCGCCCCTTTGCCCCTCGACCAGGTCTGAATACGCCATTGCCGGCGTTTCCTCCACCACGCCCTGCAGCCTCCACGTGATCCGGAACGGCGCACCGGCGGTACGCTGGCCGGCGGAGCTCGAGGAGTTCGCCCTCCGCCGGTCCCTGGAATTCGATCCCGGCAGGACCGTATCCATCGTTTCCCCCCTTCCGGGGTCCCGGTATTTCCTCACTCCTCTCGGAGGAGAGCAGAAAACGGCCCTGAAAGCTGAGGGAGCGGTCCCGCCGGTGTACTGGTTCGTGGGAGGCGCCTTCGTCGGCAGGCAGGAAGGGAACGCCCCCCTGTTCTGGAGCCTCAGGAAAGGGCGCCATACCGTATCGCTGGTGGATTCCCGGGGCAGGACGGCGTCATCGTGGGTGATCGTCGAGGCCATAGAAAAAGGACCGGAGCAGCGCCCCGGCCCTTCGTCCCTTCTTCTTACCCCCGCGGACTGAAGGGGGATTCTCTCGCCAGGGCTTCCAGCAGCTCCCGCTCCCTGGCCGTCAGCTTCTCCGGGATCACGATCTCCACCCGGACGAGAAGGTCTCCCGGAACAGCCCCCTTCCTCCGGGCAAGTCCCTTTCCCTTGAGGCGGAGCTTCCTCCCTGCCTGAGTTCCGCCGGGAAGCTTCATGGTGACGGGACCGGAGGGTGTATCCACGGGAAGGCTCGCCCCAAGGGCCGCCTCCCATGGCGACACTTTCAGGGTGGTGGAGATGTCGTGCCCCTCCACGGTGAACCGGGGATGGGGGGCGATCCGGAGGACGAGAAAGAGATCCCCGCCTCCGCTTCCCTGTCCCTTCAGCCTGATCCTCGAGCCATCGGTCACCCCGGCGGGAAGGTTCACGTTCACCGTTTTCCTGGCTTTCCGGAGCCTTCCGTCCGGCCCGGGCTCGGTCCTTTCGAAGGAGACCGTCTTCGTGCCCCCCTCCAGCACGTCCCCGAGAGAAAGCTCGAGGACCATCTCCTGGTCCCGGGCCCTGGTGCCGCCGCTGAAGAAGATGTCCTCCATGGTGGCGGAACGGCCGCCTCCTGAAAAGCCTCCGAAGATGGTCCGGAAAAAATCACTGAAGCCGCCTGCGTCCCCGCCGAAATCCATGTGCACCCCGCCGCCCCACCCGGGGGGAGGGGTGAAATCCTGCCCCGAGCTCCAGTTTGCGCCCAGGGTATCGTATTTCTTCCGCTTTTCAGGATCCTTCAGGACCTCGTAGGCCTCGTTGATCTCCCTGTATTTCTCCCCGGAGCCGGCATCCCTGTTGACATCGGGATGAAATTCCTTCGCCAGCTTCCTGAAGGCCTTCCGAATTTCCTCCTGGGAAGCCGTCCTGCTGACGCCGAGTATTTCGTAGTAGTCCTTGTACGAGACGGCCATAATCCCACCTGCCTTCCAAAAAACTAACCAATACTGACCTTTATATTCTACCCTTTTTTTCCGTCATCTCAAACGCACCGGAGGGGAATAATGGCCTGCTTTTTACCTTTTTCTTTCATTTGCTTTGATTATTTCCGTTTTTCACTGCCTCTGCGTTCCGGAGGTTCTGCACATCCGCTCCCCTCGCGACAGCGATGATTTCCGCCAGGACGGAGACGGCGATCTCTTCGGGGGTTTCAGCCCGGATGGGAAGGCCCACGGGCTGGTAGATCCGGTCCAGGAATTCCGGAGAGACCCCCTGGCCGAGAAGGCGCTCCCGAACGAAGGCGATCTTCCGGCGCGACCCGATCATGCCCAGGTAGGCCGCCTCCCTTCCCTCCAGGAGCTTCACCACGTCTGCATCCAGGGCATGGCCCCGAGTCACGATGACCGCGTAGGTGTCCCCGTGAAAGACGGGCATCTTTCCGGGCAGTTCCTCCAGGGGGCAGCAGAGGTTTTTTCCCCACGGAATATGTTCGGGATTCGCAAACTCCTCCCGTTCGTCCCACGTTGTTACGGCAAAACCAGCTATGTCGCCGAGCCTGGCGATGGCCTTTCCCACGTGCCCGCAGCCGAAGACCACGAGCTCTCTCCTCCTGCCGACCACTTCGAGGTAGACACCCATGGAGCCCCCGCAGGCCGCTCCTTCGAGAGCCGCCTCCGTCGCGGAAAGCGTTTCCCTGTAGAGCATGGATCCGGTGCCGTTTTTCAGGAGCTCCAGGGCCTTTTCGATCACCCTGTGCTCCGTGACGCCTCCGCCGACTGTTCCTTCAATAGCCCCGCCGGAGAAGACGAGCATGGAGGAGCCGGTGCTCCTCGGTGTGGAGCCTGATTCCTCCACCACCATGCAGAGGACCGCAGCCTGTCCTTTGTCGTAGAGTTCGGCGAGACGCCGGGAAATCACGCTGTCCATTCTTCTTCCTCCTTCCGGTGGCGGATGACGCCTCCTCCTGCCACCCGTCCTTCCTTATCGTACACCACGAGCCGCTGTCCGGGCGCCGGGGCGAAATGAGGCTCAGCGAACCGGACAAGGAGTCCGCCCCCTCCGCATTCCAGAACGGTGAGGGGCGAAGGTTCCCCCCGCGACCTGGTCTTTCCGAAAAGGGAAGCGCCGGGAACAAGCAGGCCGGGAAGAAGAACGTTCGTCTCCTCCGCCCTGACCACCCTGCGGAAAGCCCTCTCCCTGGAGCCCACGACCACAAGGTTCTTTTCCCCGTCGATCCGGAGAACATACAAACCGTCCCTGGAGGCAATGCCGAGCCCTTTCCTCTGCCCCACGGTGAAGTTTGAAATCCCGCCGTGGGTGCCCAGGGGAGTGCCCTTCTCGTCCACGATGAGGCCGGGCCGGAAGGACCGGTCCGCCATAAGGCGCCGGTAGTCGCCCTCCCCGGCGAAACAGATTTCCATGCTTTCCTTTTTTTCCGCCACGGAAAGCTTTGCCTCCCGGGCGAGTTCTCTGACCTCTTCCTTGCTCCGGTCACCGAGGGGGAGCAGAAGGTTCGGAAGCCGGTCCCTCCGGATCCCGTAGAGGAAGTAACTCTGGTCCTTTGCGGTATCCGCTCCCCTGGCGAGGGCACACCCGTTCCCGGAGCGGAGGATCCTGGCGTAATGGCCCGTGGCGAGAGAGACTGGGCCGAAGGCGTCTTCCACGGCATCCCAGAGGCGGCCGAACTTCAGAACGGCGTTGCAGTCGGCGCATGGATTGGGAGTTTCACCCGCGAGATAGCTCGCTACGAAGGGGGAGATGACCGATTCCCGGAATTCCTCTTCAAGATCGGCCACGTAGTGGGGAATGGAAAGGGAAAGGGCTACCTCGGCGGCATCGCGGCCGCAGCAGGAGCCGGATGGCAGGCCGTCCTGCCCCGGTATCCTCATGGTGAGCCCCGCCACGTGCCATCCCTCATTTTTCAGGAGCCACGCCGTGACGGAGCTGTCGACGCCGCCGCTCATCAGGACCACCACCGACCGGGGGCCGAAGGAGGGTGAAGGGGACGAAAAGCCTGTTGAAGGGCGTATGTTCATTTTTTCCTCCGGGGCTGATTGGATTGGATTCCTTTCTCGTGTAGTATAGGGAAAAGCGGGAAACCCTACAAGGGAGACTCTCCGCCCAAAATCCGAAGGCAGCGGGGAACGTCACATTCGGGAGGAGAAAGCCATGAATGCTTCAGCAGAGCAGAGAACGGAACGCCTGATGACCCTTCTGCGGGAACTGGGGAAGGCCGCCGTCGCATTTTCGGGAGGGGCGGACAGCACGCTCCTCGCCGCCGCAGCAGCAAAAGCCCTTGGAAACAACGCAACAGCCGTCACTGCCGTCTCGCCCACCCTTCCGGCATGGGAGCTGGAGGACGCCGAGCGGTTCGCCGCCCGCCTCGGCATACGGCACGTGGTCCTGCCCGTTTCGGAACTGGAGTGCCCCGAGTTTGTCCGGAACGACGGTGAACGATGCTACCACTGCAAAAAATACCGTTTCGAGCTGCTCTGCCGCTGGGCAGGGGAACAGGGCATTTTCTGGGTGATCGAGGGATCGAATACCGACGACCTGCAGGATTACCGGCCCGGGATGAAGGCCGTGGCGGAACTCGACAGGGTGAGAAGCCCCCTTCTCGAGGCCGGGTTTTCCAAGGCGGACATACGGGAGCTTTCCAGGGAATGGGGCCTTCCGTCCTGGGAGAAGCCGGCGGCGGCATGCCTTGCGAGCAGGATCGCCTACGGCACACCCATCACTGCGGAGAATCTCCGCCAGGTCGAACAGGCGGAGGACATCGTCCGATCCTTCTGCCCGCCCAATGTCCAGGTCAGGGTACGCCATCACGGAACCCTCGCCAGGATAGAGGCTGCGCCCCAGGTCCTTTCACTGCTCGCCGCACCGGAAAGGGCGGCCGGGATCGCCGCATCCCTCGCCGCCCTCGGATTTGCCTGGGTTACCCTGGATCTCGCCGGCTACCGCATGGGCAGCATGAACGAGCTACTTGCAGATCGCCGAGACCGTTCCGGGGGCGACCCACTGGCCGTTGAGGTAGATTTCCAGGCTGCACGTCCCGATATTGAAGAAACACAGGGAGGCTGACGTTTTTCCTTCTCCCTCGAGCTTCCTGAAGAGGGGGTATTTCCGGATGCGGTCGAGCTGCCTCACGCCCGCCGCCTTACCGGCCTGCTCCACGTCCGTCCCGTCGAAATGCTCCTCTCCCATCCAGTGCCGGAGTCCTTCCGTGTCCAGGTGTTCCGGCTCCCGGCTGGCCTTGACCGCTCCGCAGTCCGTATGGGCCAGCACCACCACGTTTTTCACCCCCAGGTGAAGGAGGGCGTAATCGAGGGCCGCCGCCACCGAAGGGTCATCGGTCCTGGCCAGGTTGCCCACGTTTCTGAGCACGAAAAGCTCACCGGGCCGGGCGTCGAAAATGTCCTCCGGAACGATCCTGCTGTCGGAGCATGTAATGACAAGAGAATGAGGAGCCTGTCCTGAGCAGAGGGCCCGGTAGGCGCTTCTGTCAGCCCGCTCCCGGAACCGGGCGTATCCCTGAAGAAGAGTGTCCATACTGATACCAGCACCTTTCATGAAATGAGGTTGCCCCCTACCTGGTTTCGGGAAGGAACCGGAGGGAGGCGGAGTTGATGCAGTACCGCATCCCCGTGGGAGGCGGTCCGTCGCTGAACAGGTGCCCCAGGTGGGCGTCGCATCGGGCGCACAGGACTTCGGTCCGGACCATGCCGTAGGAAAAGTCCCTTTTCTCCGTTATGGGAGCATGCTCCAGAACAGCCGAAAAACTGGGCCATCCGGATCCGGAATCGAACTTGTCCCTGGAGGAGAAGAGTTCCGCGCCGCAGCAGACGCAGGCGTAGATGCCCTCTTCATGAAAATCCCAGTATTGCCCCGTGAAGGGAGGTTCCGTTCCCTTCAGCCGCGCCACATGGAACTGTTCGGGGGTAAGGAGGGCCTTCCATTCCTCCTCGGTCTTCTCCACCCTGTCGGGGACGGCCGCGAGAGAACACCGCGCCGCGGCCAGGAGGAAAAGGCCCGCCAGCAGAACCAGGAGGCTGGTCATGAAGGCCTTCCTACAAACTCCGGACATAGTCCATAAATTCCCTGATACCCTTCGCATTGGTCCAGGAAATATTGAATCTCTGCCGGACCTGCAGGCCCTTCTCTCCCTTGGAGAGGACCTGGCAGCTGAAGTCGTTGTCGGAAAAAACGAGGTCGAACTTGAAGTGGGTCTCGAACCGGTCGTCCATGGCAAGCAGCTTGTCGTCGTCGGTAAAGTACAGCACGAGCCCTCTCTCTTCCATATTCTGCCGGATGAAACGGGTGATGATAGCGGATACATGCTCCATTGAGAAATATCCTCCCTCCCCTGGTACGGGAAATGTTCCCTTATTTTACGCCATCGCCGGAAAAAGACCATGGGGGCAAAAAGAAAAACGGTTGAAAAGGAAACTTTTTACGATGGTTCCTGCCGTGCCCCGAACGGTGAGAATGCACATTTTGGGGGAAAATTTCCCTTTCCATTTTCATGGACTTAATATACCCTATCATAGTATGCAGTGGTATAATGCGAAAAAAAAGGAGGCGGAAGAATGAAACGCCAGAATTGGAGAAAAGCTCTCATGGCCCTCGCGGTTCTCTCTCTCCCGGTGACCATGTTCTATCTCTCTCCCCTGCTGACCCTTCAGGGGGCCGCGAAGGGAATCGTGACGTCGAGCCTGATCTTCGTGGTTTTGTCGGCGGTGCTCGCCTTTTTCGCCGGAAGGATCTTCTGCGGCTGGATCTGCCCGGGGGGCGCCGTGCAGGAAATCCTGTTCCCCGCCAACGACAGGAGGGTCCCCGGAGGCAGGCTGGACCTGATCAAGTACGGCATCGCCGCCCTCTGGCTCGGCGCCCTGGTCTTTTTCTTCGCGAAGGCGGGCGGAACCCTTTCCGTTCAGCCCCTCTTCGGCATCCAAGGAGGCCTTTCCCTGGCCACCCCTGTGTCGTACCTCATGTTCTACGTGGCCATGGGGGGAATGGCGGCCCTTTCTCTTGCCCTCGGGCGGCGCCCTTTCTGCCATTATGGCTGCCTGCTGGCCCCCTTCATGACAGCCGGGCGCTTCGCCGCCCGGATTTCGGGGACGCCCCACCTCCACCTTGAGGCTGAGAGCGACAGGTGCATCGACTGCAAACTCTGCACGAAGAACTGCCCCATGAGCCTGGACGTGAACGCCATGGTACGGCGGGAGGACATGTTCTCCCCGGAATGCATCTCCTGCGGCGCCTGCGTGGACGTCTGCCCGAAGAAGGTCATCTTTTTCTCACGGGGAGCTCTGAAGAAAACCCCCTCTAGATAAGAGCCATGCAGGCCAGTCCCGCAGCGAGGCTGGCGAGGGTGACGGGCACGCCCACCCGGGCGTGTTCCTTCCAGCCGAAGGAAATCCCCATACGTTCAGCCTCGCCGGCGACGATGATGTTGGCGATGCTCCCCACGATGAGCAGGTTTCCTGCGAAGGTGCTGGAAACGGCCAGGATATATCCTGCCCCCGGAACGTCCCGGACCAGGGGCAGAAGAAGCATGACCGCCGGAACATTGGACACCAGGTTCGACAGGACGGTGGTCACCCCGTAGAGCCGGGAAGGTGAGGCAAGGGACACCCCGAGCCGGGCAAGGCCGGCCTTCATGATTTCGAGCCCTCCCGCCGCCTCGAAGGCCCCGTTCACCACGAACAGCCCCAGGAACAGGGCGAGGAGCTGCCAGTCCACCGTGTCCAGGGTCCGCCTTGACGTCATGGTGCGGCTCAGCAGGAGGACTCCCGCCGCCCCGAGAGCCACGAGGTCCCGTGGAAGGGAGCTGAAGAGAAAGAGGAGCACCACCGTCCCGAGGACGATTCCTCCCTTCGCGGTCTGCCGGGCGTTGAAGGGCCGCTCCGCCTCCTCCTTCACTTCCATGGGAAGCAAAAATTTACCCCGGAAGAGCACGAGGACGATGCCCTGGAGAAAGAGCAGCGAAAGGACCGTCGGCAGGGCTGCAAAGACCAGGTACCCCCCGAAAGAAAGGTCGAGGTACTGCCCGATGAGCATGTTCTGTGGATTGCCGATGAGGGTCAGCGCCGAACCGATGTTGGCGGCGCAGGCCAGGGCCAGGAAAAAGGGAAGGGGATTCAGCCCCCTGCGGACGCACCCCCGGCCGAGCACCGGCGTCATGGCGAGGCAGACCACGTCGTTGGTCAGGAGGGCGGACAGTCCTCCCGACACGAGAATGACAGCGGCGAGGAGCGCCCCGGGAGAAACGGGGAGTCCGGCGATACGCCGAGACACCTCCGAATAGAAACCTCCGAGCCGGAACTGGGCGGAGATCACCATGAAACCGAAAAGAAGCGACATCGTGGACACGTCGATGCCCGATTTTCCCTCCTCCAGGGACGCATGGCCCGATGCAAGGAGGGCGATGGCCCCCAGCACCACGATGCCCGTCCGGTCGAGGGCCAGCCTGGGCAGGCGGCCGAAGATCATGCCGAGATAGACGAGGGTGAAGACGATGAAGACGAATGTGCCGTTTCCCATGGGGTCAGCCTCCCGCGTTGGACGGTTTTTCGAAGGAATGAGGGGGCTCATGCCCCCGACGAATGGCAATTATACTCCTTCCGCACAAAGAAAAAATGGCACCGAGGGAGCCCTCTCTCACCCACACTTAAATTGAAGTGAAAAGTCTGTCATTGGCAGCCTTGACACTCCTCCGGAAAGAAGGTACTATCCTCTACAATATTCAGACAGGCATCTCGCCGGAAAGGAGGATACATAATGAGAGTTTCGCGGTCTTCCCTTGTTCTGCTCCTCGTCCTCGTACTTCTCATTATTGGCGGTCCCCCTTCCGGTGGGTTCGGCACCTGAGCCGTACGCCAGACACCGGAACCGGGGACCGCTTTCAAAGGGGTCCCCGGTTTTTTTGTTGGCTGTTTTCGGCCTGTCATTATCTTTTTTATTCCGGAAGGGAGATGCAGAAAATGGAAAAGAACCATGTCAGCAGGATGGAAACGGAAGGACAGAGCGAATTTTACCGCCGGGATGACCGGCACCTCAACGGAATGTTTTCAGTCAGCTGGAGGGGCCCTTTTGAAGGCTTTTCCGCAGGAAGAAAGGTGGAGGCTCCGGAACCTGCCTCCTTTTCGCCGTCGGAAATGCGCTGGAGAGGCCCCTTCGAAGGGCTCCGCTAGAAATACAGGGGGAGGCCCGCACAAGAGCGGATCTCCCCCTGTATTTCTACCGCCCTGCCTCCGGGTGCCGGAAGCAGGATACGAGATGGTCGTTCACAAGCCCCGTGGCCTGCATGTGGGCATAGGTTATCACGGGTCCGAAGAACACGAATCCCTCCCGTTTCATGGCCTTGCTGATCTTCTCCGCCAACGGGGTGACGGCCGGAATTTCCTCAAGGCTTTTCCACCGGTTGACCACAGGCTCACCGTCCACGAACCCCCAAAGAAGAGATGAAAGGGATTCCCCCCTCTCCATAAGCCGGAGGTAGGCCCGGGCGTTTTTTACCGCCCCCTCGATCTTTCTCCTGTTCCGGATGATCCCGGGATCCCCCAGCAGGGCGTCTATCTTTCGCCCGTCGTACCGGGCGATTTTCTCCGGATCGAACCCGTCGAAAGCACGCCTGTACTCCCCCCGTCTCCGGAGGATGGTGATCCAGGAGAGGCCCGCCTGGGCCCCCTCGAGGAGAAGAAACTCAAACAGTTTCCCGTCCTCCCGGACGGGCATCCCCCACTCCTCGTCATGGTAGGCCAGGTACAGTGGATCGGATCCCGGCCAGGGACACCGGGCAAGGGTTCCGTCCGCCATGGGTCAGCCCTGGTGATGGGCGTGGTGGTCCACCAGCTCGTCGTGGCTCTCCTCTTTCCACACGGGAAGTCCCCGGTTTCTCCGGTAGTTGTTTATGGCGGCATGGATGGCCTCCTCGGCGAGGACGGAACAGTGCATCTTCACGGGCGGAAGGCCGTCGAGAGCCTCGGCTACCGCCTTGTTGGTGAGGTTCCACGCCTCCTCCACCGTTTTGCCCTTCACCAGTTCCGTGGCCATGCTCGACGAAGCGATCGCCGAGGCGCAGCCGAAAGTTTTGAACCTGATGTCCGTGATGACGTCGTTCTCGACCCGCAGGTAGATCTTCATGATGTCGCCGCACTTGGGATTCCCCGCCTGCCCGACTCCGTCAGGGTTCTCTATCTCTCCCACGTTCCTGGGGTTCTGGAAATGGTCCAGCACCTTTTCACTGTACATGGAATCACCTTCCTCCTTCTCTGCTCTTCAGGTAGTCCTCCCAGAGGGGAGACATTTCCCGGCGGTGCTTCACTATCCCGGGAAGGGTCGAGAGGACGTACCGGATATCTTCTTCCGTGGTTTCCTCGCCGAGGGTGAGACGGAGGGAACCGTGGGCCTGTTCGTGGGACAGCCCGATGGCCATGAGCACGTGGGACGGGTCGAGGGACCCCGAGGAACAGGCGCTGCCGGTGGAGCCGTAGATTCCCGCACCGTCCAGGTCGAGGAGAAGAGTCTCCCCTTCGATGCCGATGAAGCTGAAGTTTGCGTTGTTGGGAAGCCGCTCTCCGGAAGGCGCCCCGTTCAGTTTCGCGTGGGGGATGGTCTTCATGACGCCCTCCACGAGCAGATCCCGTAGTCCGCCGATCCGCGCCGAGGCCGTCTTCATCCTGCCGGCCGTCAGTTCGATGGCGGCGCCGAGGCCGACGATACCGGCCACGTTCTCCGTCGTGGCCCGCCGTCCCCGTTCCTGGCCCCCGCCGTGCATGAAGTTGTCGATCCTAACGCCCTTCCGGAGGTAGAGGGCGCCGACGCCCTTGGGTCCGTAGAATTTATGGGCCGAAAGGGACAGGAGGTCGATGTTCATTGCCTTCACGTCGATGGGGACATGGGCCGTGGCCTGAACCGCGTCCGTATGGAACAGGATTCCCTTCTCCCGACAGAAGGCGCCGATCTCCGCCACGGGTTGGAGCGTCCCGATCTCGTTGTTGGCAAACATCACCGACACGAGAATGGTTTTGTCCGTCACGGCCTTCTTCAGGTCGTCGAGACGTACCCGGCCTTCGGCGTCCACGTCAAGGAAGGTCACGTCAAAGCCGTTCTCCTGGAGGAACTGGGCGGTATGGAGCACCGCATGATGTTCGATCTTGGTGGTGATCACATGGTTGCCCTTTGAACGGTTTCGCCACGCAGCGCCTTTCAGGGCCCAGTTGTCCGCTTCGGTCCCTCCGCTGGTGAAATAGATCTCTTCCTTCGAGGCGCCCAGCACGTCCGCGACTTTCTGCCGGGCGGCGTCGATGGCCTTCCTGTTCCTGTCGGAAAAGGAATAGATGGACGAGGGGTTTCCGAAGGATTCTGTAAAATAGGGTGCCATGGCGGAAACCACTTCGGGCGCTGTAAAGGTTGTTGCGGCATAATCGAGATAAACCTGCCTTGACATTCGGAGTTGCTCCTTTCTTCGGCTTCAGCCGTTCGTCACGCCGGGGGTTTTGCTGTCCCTGTCCCCGTTCCCGCACCTGTTCACGAGGTCGTACAGGGTGGTGTCCTCCAGGATTCCGTCGATGCTGTCCTTGAGCCTGCTCCAGAGATCGTGGGTGGCGCAGGATCCCTTGTTCCTGCATCCTCCCGCGCTGAGGCAGTCAGCAAAGGTGATGTCCCCCTCGAGAGCCTCGACCACCGAAGCGACAGTCACCTCCCGGGGATGCCTCCGGAGCATGTAGCCTCCCTGGGCTCCCCGGACGCTGCAAATGATGTTCTTGCGCCGAAGCTTGATGAAAAGCTGTTCCAGGTATTTTTCCGACACCTGCTGCTCCTTGGCGATTTCACCCACGGGAACGGCCCGGTCGCCGTCGTACCGTTCGGCCATATACAGAAGGGCCCTGAGGCCGTACCTCGTCTTGGTGGAGAGTTTCATTTCCTATCACATCCCCTGCCTGTATGTTCCGCAGAGAAGATACTATATCCTACAATTCTTGTCAACATTAATATTGATTCTTCCCTCCCCCCACTGCCTGCGGATTTGGAAAAAAAACCGTTGAAAAGTCGAAGGCCAGGGGATACTATTGTTTCCGCGCAACCGGGCAGTCTTTTCAAAATTCCACGTGAGACGGGAGTGTTCGCCATGTTCAGAAAGTGTACCCTTGCCTGCCTTCTTCTGATAGTTCTGTGTTCCTTCTCCGGAACCGCCTGGGCAAAACCGAGAATCGCCATCCTCGAGTTCGAGGACAAGAGCGGTGCCGGCGCCCCGGGTGAAGCCGTGGCGGACATGCTCACCACGGAGCTCTTCAACACGAATGAATTCACCATTCTCGAACGGCAGCGCATCGACGCCATCCTTTCGGAACAGGACCTTTCCTCGGAAGGATATGTGGACAGCCCGACGGCCGTCAAGATGGGAAAACTCCTCGGCGTGGACTTTCTCATTACGGGGGCCATAACCCAGTTCAAGACGGAGACTGCCGGAGGCGTGGTGCCGCTTCCCCTTGGGGGCTTCGGAGGTGTTGCGGTGGGTACCCATACGGCCTATGTCACCCTTGATGTCCGGGCAGTCAACACCGCCACTGGTGAAATTCTGCTCGCCGCCAGGGAACAGGGGGCTGCCAACGCCACGGTAGGAGGCGTTGCCGCTTATGGCGCCGCCTTCGGGGGAGGAAAGACCGGAGGCGTGCTGGCCTCCGCCACCTACAAGGTGGTCACGAAAATCGTGCCCCGCATCTCCGCCCTGAAGGACAAGGCGGCCGAAGCGGCATCGGATGCGGTCTTCAACGTCATCGAAGGGGGCAACGTCATGGTCGCTGTGGACGCGGGAGCGTCGTCCGGCATCGAGGCCGGCCGGTACCTCGCGGCCTTCAGGGAAGGAAAGGTGCTCAAGGACATGCAGGGGAACGTCCTCGACGCCGAAAAGATTTACACGGCCGTGCTCGTGGTGAGGGAAGTGAAGCCGAAGTATTCGAAGTGCGAAGTCATCCGGGCCCTGAAGCCTCTCTCCCGGGGTGAAAAGGCCGAATTTCTGAAGGGTAGCCCAGAAGATCTCCCCATAGGGAAATAAAGGGAAAAGCCGACAAAGAGCCCGCAGGGAAAACCCTGCGGGCTCTTTGAACGACGGCAAAAAAACTTCAGGGAAGGCCCTTCGGCGCTTTTCCGCCCCCAAGATAGGCCGCCTTGATGTCCGCGTTTGCGAGAAGCTCCTCCGACGGGCCTTCCTGGACCATGTGCCCTGTCTGCAGGACATAGCCCCTGTGGGAGAGAAGAAGAGCCTGCCGGGCGTTCTGTTCCACCAGCAGGATGGTGACCCCCTCATTGTTTATCCGCCGCAGCTCCTTGAATATGTCCCTGATGATTATGGGAGCCAGTCCCAGGGACGGCTCGTCAAGAAGGAGAACCTTCGGCCTGGCCATAAGGGCCCTGCCGATGGCAAGCATCTGCTGCTCTCCCCCGGAAAGGGTGCCCGCGTACTGGGCGATCCGTTCCTTCAGTCTCGGAAAAAGGGAAAACACCCATTCAAGGTCCTCGTCCACCTTCGAGTCCTTTCCCCTGGGGAAGGCCCCCATTTGCAAATTTTCCAGGACAGTGAGGGGGGCGAAGACTTTCCGTCCCTCCGGGCTCAGGGAAACCCCCTGCTGCACCACTTTATAGCTCCGCGCTTCGAGGGCGGTCCCCCCGAGAAACACATCCCCTTTCTCCCGCCTGACCATGGCCATGATGGCGTTCATAAGGGTCGATTTCCCCGCGCCGTTCGAACCGATGACGCTGACGATCTCCCCTTCGTACACTTTCAGGGAGACTCCCGAAAGGGCCTTGATCGCCCCGTAGCTGACATGCAGGTCCTTCACCTCAAGGAGGACGTTTCTTCCGCCGGTCCCGGTCATTCGTCTTCCTCCTCTCCGAGATAGGCCTTGAGCACTTCGGGGTGATTCTGAATCTCGTCCGGGGTTCCCTCGGCGATCTTTGCCCCGAAGTTCATGCAGATGATGTGGGGGCAGATTTCCATCACGAGGTCCATGTGATGCTCGATGACGAGGGTTGTCAGCCCGAAATCCCTGTGGATCTCCCGTATCAGGACATTCAGGGAGGTCACTTCCTCCGCGTTCATGCCGGCGGCCGGTTCATCCAGAAGCAGGAGCTCGGGATCCAGGGCAAGGGCCCGCGCAATCTCGAGTCTCCGCTGGTGGCCGTAGGGAAGGGTCCCCGCCGCCTGTTCCGCCCGGTCGGCCAGCCCCACACGATCCAGAAGGGCCATGCTTTTTTCCCGTATCGCGTTCTCGCCGGAGCGCCATCTTCCGAGATGGGTTATCCCCTCGACGAAGGAATAGGGCACGTGGTGCTGGGCTGCGGTCATCACATTCTCCAGGACCGTGGAGCGCTGGAACAGCCTGAGGTTCTGGAATGTCCGGGCCACCCCCCGCGCCGTGACCTGGTAGGTCTTCAGCGGGACGAGATTTTCCCCCTTGAAAAGGATGCTCCCTTCATCAGGATCATACACTCCCGTAACCAGGTTGAAGATCGTGGTCTTCCCCGCTCCGTTCGGTCCCATGAGGCCGGCGAGTTCTCCCTTTTCCATGGAGAAGGTCATTTTACTCACGGCCTGCACGCCGCCGAAATTTTTCGTTACGCCGGAAAGTTCGAAGAATGCGCTCATCAGGCACGCCTCCTGAAGGGCGCCTTCACCCAGGAGAGGAATTCACGGTTGCCCATGATTCCCTCGGGGCGAAGGACCATGATAACGACAAGGACCGCTCCATAGATCAGCATGCGGTACTGGGAAATGGGACGGAACAGTTCCGTCACCAGGGTGATCACCGCCGTCCCCAGGATCGACCCGCTCATGGAGCCCAGTCCGCCGAAGACGACCACGGCGGTGAGTTCGGTGGACTTGAGCATGTCGAACATGACCGGCTGTATGAAGGAGAGGAACCCCCCGAGGAGCGCCCCGGACACTCCGCAGTAAAAAGCGGAGATCATGAGGCTGAGCACCCGTATCCGTGCCGTGTGGAACCCCAGCAGCGAAGAGGCTATGTAGTCGTCCCGGCAGGCCTTGCACGCCCTGCCGAAGCGGCTGTTGATCAGGTTGAACATGAAGGCCGCCAGTACCACGAAAAAGGCCAGGGCCACAGGCAGGGTGGTGTAGGGATCGATCCCCGGATATCCCCGGGCGCCCCGGGTCACGGACTGCCAGTTCTCCAGGATAAGGCGGATGGCTTCCCCGAGGCCGATGGAGGCGATGGCGTAATAGTCGCCCATGAGTTTCAGGGTGGGAACGCCGATGAAGTATGCCACGGCGACGGCGACGACTCCTCCGAGGAGGATGGCGGGAAGCCAGTGGATGCCGTGCTGCACCGTCAAAATGGCGGTTGTGTAGGCTCCAAGGGCCATATAGGCCGCGTGTCCGAGGGAAAAGATCCCCGTGAAGCCCGTGAGAAGCGATACGCCCATGGCGGCGATGGCGTTGATGCAGAGGAGGATGATGATCCCTTCAGTATATCCCGACATGATGGGCGTCACCTACACTTTCTCGCTGACGCTCTTCCCGAAAAGCCCGGTGGGCTTGACGAGCAGGGTGATCACCAGCAGAGAGAAAACGACCAGGTCCCTCATCTGGCTCGAAATGAACCCGGCGGTGAGCATCTCGGCAAGGCCGAGGATAAGGCTGCCCACAACGGCTCCGGGCAGGGACCCGAGGCCCCCGATCACCGCGGCGACGAAAGCCTTGATGGTGATGGCGCCGAGCTGGGGATAGAGGGTATACCGCACGGAAAGAAAGATGCCGCCGACAGCCGCCAGGGCCCCGGCGACGAAAAAGACGATGGAGATCAGCAGGTTCACGTTCACTCCCATGAGGCCGGCAGTTCGCAGATCATAGGCGGCGGCCCGGATGGCGAGTCCCCACCTGGTTTTTGAAAGGAAGAGCTGCAGAGCTCCGAGGAAAACCACTGCCGAAACGAGGGAGAGAAGGTCAAAGGCACTGGTGGTGGCCAACCCCATGAGGTTCACGGGAGCTGTGGGGATAACCGGGGGAAGGGCCCGGAAACGGCCTCCCGCCACGATGACGAAGATGTTTTCGATGACGATGCTCATGCCCATGGAGGCGATGAGGAGATACAGGGTAACATTGGTCCGTTCACGGATGGGACGGTAGGCGAGGCGTTCGGTGAGAACAGCCGCAAGTCCTGCACCGGCGAGGGCCAGAACCCCGGACATCCAGATGCCCGTTCCGAAGGCGCGAAGTGTACCGTAGCAAATGTAGCCTCCAATGACGAGAAAACCGCCGTGGGCAAAATTGGAAAATAAAAGGATGGAATACACGAGAGAATAGCCGACGGCGATGAGTGCATAGACCGACCCCAGGGAAAGGCCGTTGATAACCTGCTGGATCAGCGTCGCCAAAGACGGATCACCCCTTTCACGTATTGATGAGGGCGAACGGAGGTCCGCCCTCATCAGCTAAACTATATCATACCCGGATCTTAATGTATACTGTATTTTCCAAATACGCCGTCAGGGGCGCTACGGCTTGATTTTCGTGAAGAACTGCCCCTTGCCTCCCTTGGCGATCAGCACCACGCCGTCCTTGTCCACGGGATTGTGGGTGGCCGGATCCATGGTGATCGTCGCGTGGTGGAGCTTCAGGTCCTTCGTCGCCTCCAGGGCGTCACGGATCGCCTTCGGGTCGTCCGATCCGGCGCGGGCTATGGCGTCAGCCACCCAGTACACCGAGTCATACCCGAGCACGCCGTTCACGAACTCCTTGCATTCGTCGTTCCACCGCTCCTTGTACTGGGCGAAGAAGGGCTGCATGGCAGGGTCTTCCGGCGCCACGTGGTTGATCCAGTAGGATCCCTCCATGGCCTCTCCCGCGATCTCCCACATGAATTCGCCGTACCCGTCGCCGCCCACGAACACGATCTCGTTCAGGCCAAGCTCCCGGGCCTGCTTCATGATCAGCGCCATTTCCTTGCCCATGTTCGGAAGCACGAGAACATCGGCCGCCTTGTCGCGGATCTCCGTCAGCTGGGCGCGGAAGTCCACGTCCTGGCCGCCCCGGAACCCGAGGTCAGCCACGACCTTGCCGCCGTATTCGCCGTAGCTCTTCATGAAGAATTCCCGCAGTCCCTGGGAATAGTCGTTCCCCACGTCGTACAGGATCGCCGCGTTCATCTTCTTCAGCTCTTTCGCGGCAAAGAAGGCGATGAGCTTGCCCTGGTACGGGTCGGTGAAGCAGATGCGGAAGGAGTACGGACGGACCGCTCCCTTCTCGTCTACCGTCACCAGTGGGTTCGTGGAAACGGTCCCGACCTGGGACACGCCGAGCCGGTTCACCACGGGAGCCGTGGCGATGTTGATCCCGCTTCCGTTGGCCCCGATGATGGCCACGACCTTGTCCTCTTCGATCATCCGGCGCACCGCGTTCACTGCGTCCTCGGCCCTGGTCCGGAAGTCATACACGACCAGCTCGATAGGACGGCCGAGCACACCGCCCTTGGCGTTGATCTGCTCCACCGCGAGGCGGGCGGTCTTCTCCTCCGTCTGGCCGTAGGCGGCCCAGTCGCCGGTGAGGGCGGCGAGATAGCCGATTTTCACGGGAACAGCATCGGATTTGGGTGCTTCAGTTTTCGCAGGTTCGGCGGGTTTTTCCTCCGGTTTCGGAGTCTCAGCGGGTTTTTCCTCGGTCTTGGGCGCCTCTGCAGGCTTCGGGGCTTCTGCGGGCTTTTCCTCCGCCTTGGGCGCTTCGGCGGGTTTCGGTGCGGGAGCCTCCTGTTTCGGAGTTTCCTTCGGCGCTTCGGGCGCCGGTTTCTGCTGCATCACGAAATACCCGACAACCACGACGAGAATAGCCAGACCTATCAACCAGTTCCGTTTCACAATCCACCACCTCCTGAGATTTTCGATGCCTGAACGTTTCTTATTTTACTACGACCATGACCCTGTCACAAACTGTATTCCTTTTTCCGCCCGCTTCCCCCCTTCCGTTTTCCCATTGAAAGGGCACCTGAAGAACCGGTGCCCCCGGGATTTCAATCCCCCGCCGACTCTTCAGCCAGGTACCGGGCGAAGTTCCGGAACAGCCCCGGAAAAGTGTCCAGGAAATAGGGAAGAAAGATCCTCTCTCCGTTCTTGTGATCATCTTTGCCCACGGGACCGAAATTCGCCACGGGGATATCGAGTTTTTTCAGGTCCTCCAGGGGAAAACGGTATTCGTTACCCCAGAGGGGCATGTTGTCCCCCAGGGCGTCAAGGTCGTCCGGGTCTCCCTGGAAGCCGAAGTAGCTCAGATCCATGATGCCGGGGAAGACATCCGCGGCGGTGATGTCCATCCCGAAGGTCTTCCCGTCTTCCCGGAGGCGGGCGACGGCCCGAAGAACGGCGCGCTCTCCTCCCGTTCTCCCATGGTTCAGCCTCGGAGGATAATAGGGAGGAAGAAAACCCGTCACGATCAGGGGACCTTTTTCTCCCGCCAGGTCCAGCAGATAGGAGGCTGTTTCCACGCACCGCTCCCGTTCGTCCAGGGAAGGCGGAAGGGAGCTGAGGAACCGCTCGGTAAGCCCTGCGAGATCGGAATTCCTGGTGTTCGCCCTGGCCAGGAGTTCGGCGTAATCCATGACCCGGGGGACAAAACGCTGCGTTTTCGAAGCGGATCCTCCCCTGCTTCCGATCACACTGTTCTGCTCGCTGATCCTTCCGAGGGCTTTTTCCAGGGCTTCCCCGGCCGCCGCCTTCATCTCCCGGAGCACCTCGGCGGGAGTTTTTTTCACGGTAAGGAGGTTGTAATACGCCACCGCACGCTCTGGAAGGGTGACCGAGTAGTTCTTCACCAGGTCTCTGAACCGGAGGCAGGCCATCGGCGGAAAGCTTTTTCCTTCCCGTTCCTCCGACGTGGAGGCGGCCCCTTCGAGGATGAGGGCAAGATGAGCGGCCAGGAGGGAGGAGCTGACTCCCTCGAAATAGTCGCCCACGTGAGCCTCCTTCCCCACCAAGAGAAAGAAGGGCATGATCTTGCCGATGGTGCCGACATACACCGTTCCGGCAGGTCGTTCCCGCCCTCCCACGGAAGGCTCTCCGTTGAGGGCCGCGGAGTATTCGATCCCCCACTCTTCCCTGAGCTTCACGAGCCAGGGTACCGCTCCCCTCATCCCCGCCGAGGTGTTCTCCTCGTCCGGGACCGCCAGGAAGAGGATGTTCGCCGGGAAATCCCCCGTTCTGGATATTTCCGCCAGGAGCCCCATCTCGACGGCAAGCCCGGACTTCATGTCTGAAACTCCCCGGCCGAAAAGATATTCCCCCGTTGCCAGGTCCGACCGGGCTTCTTCCGGAATATCCAGTTCCCCGACCCGCCTGGTGAGCTCTTCGGGGGAAAAGGCAAGATGCTTCAGCGCCCCGTAGGCCTCGGTATCCACCACGTCGAAATGGCCCGTGAGGATGACCGTTTGTTTCATTTCCGGGGACACCTTCACCAGACCGGCCACAGCGCTTCTGCCGAGGGGGTCTCCTGCAGCCGGCAGCTTTCTCAGGAACGAGGGATTGCGCTGGAAATACTCAAGCTCCGCCAGGCGCGAAAAAATGTAATCCGCTGCCACATTTTCCCCCCCGGAGAAGGAGACGCTGGGGACTGCCGCCATTTCGAGGAGCAGACTGTACAAATCACCGCCTGAAAGGGAAATCATCGGTTAGGCCTCCGTCTGTTCTCTTTCCGTCTCTCGGGCTTTCCTGTTTTTCCCCCGCGTCAGCGCCAACTGCAGGGGGCTCTCCGTGTCGATGTGAACATCAAGCTGCGGAAAGGCAATGACAATGCCGTTTTCCCCGAAAAGCGCCACGAGCCTGAATCTCAGGTCGCTTCCGACTTTCATCGTGGAGGCTTTCGTCATGTCAACCCAGTAAAAGAGCGTGAATTCAAGGGAATTGGTGCCGAATTCCCTGAAGATGACAAAGGGTTCGGGGCTTTTCAATATCCTGGAATGGTCACCTGCCGCCTTGTACAGCAGTTCCTCCACTTTCCTGACGTCCGAACCGTAGGCTACCCCGACGTTCAGCCTCTGCCGGATTTTCTGGTCCGTGAGGGTCCAGTTGATGATGTTGTTGTTCAGGAAATAGCTGTTCGGAACCAGCACGTCGATATTGTCGAAGGTCTTCACGTGGGTGGACCGGGAGCCGATTTCCTCAACAGAGGCGAAGAGACCGTCGATCTCGATGGTGTCGTTCATGCGGATGGGCTTCGTAAACATCAGGATGAAGCCGCTGATGAGATTGTTGAAGAAGTTCTGGGCGCCGAAACCTATGCCGATGGCCAGGGCGCCGCCGAGGAAGGCGAAAGCCGTCAGGGGTATTCCGGCGACGTCAAGGGCGGACAGGATGAAGGATACCATGAAGATGTAAAAGAGAATCTTCTGGGTCGCTATTTGGGCCGTGGGGTCCATTTTGAAGCGCTTCAGGACGGTCCTCCCCACGAGCCTTGTCAGCCAGCCGCTCAGGAAAAATGCCGCTCCGAAAAGAAAGACCGAAACGATCAGTTTAGAAACGGTGACGTTATACCCTTCCCCCGACCACAGGGACATGTTCAGGAAGGCCATGATCCGCTCCCTGCTGAACCGCGTCACCTGGGCGGCTATCCTGACGGTGTCGATCCTGGAATTTATTTCCTCCTCCAGGCGGGAATAGCTGTTGAACAGGCTGAACGCGTGGGCTACCGTCGAATTGGCGTGCTGGACCGTCTTCTCCAGAGAGACGATCCTCCTCTGAATCCTCGGCGCGATCGTCTTGTCCTTCTCGTTCTCCGCCATCTCCTTCTGGGCGGCAAGGAGGTCGGCCTGGAGAGAAGCCAGGTTTCTCTGGTACACCTGGAACATATTTTCCAGATCCTTCAGCCTCGAAGAAACCTGGCTCCTGGTGTCCCAAAGCTCATCGCTCTTGATCTCGCCATTGATGAGTCTGTACCGGGTCTGCCAGATCTTTCTGCCTTCCTCGAGCTGGACCACTTTCTGTTCCTGCTCTTCTATGGCCGCCTGGGCCCTTTTGAGGTCTGCGTCCCGCTCGGCCACGAGCGCTGCGGCCTGGGCCTTCTGCTGGTCGTCTTTCGCGGCATTCAGCTGCCCCTGGCTCCTGACGAGATTCGTCCTTATTTTTTCCCTTTCGGCCTGGAGTTTTGCGAGGGACTCCCGAACTGCGGTTATCTCTTTCCCGAGGCTCTCCACCCTCTGGTTGAAGTCCGCCTCGTCATATTTGAGGTTTTCGCCGACAAGCCCGACGTCCTTTCCCAGGGCGGCTTTCTGGGCCTCGAGGTATTTCCGGCGCAGCAGATGGGCATCCATGTTCATCCTGTTGACGACCATGGACAGGCGCGCAACCTCCAGTTCAGCCTCCGCCTCCTTGAGTTCCGTCTCTTTTTCCCTGTTTCCCACCCATTCCGGGGATTCCAGATCTTTCTTAATGGTCAGGACTTTTTTTTCGGCGTTTCCTATCTGCTCAGGTACTGTCTTCAAAGCACCTTCCGCAAGTTCGATGGAGGACAGGACGGACTTGAGCCGCTGGTCCACCCCCTCGAGCTGGTTGCGGATTCCGTCGTAGAAGGAGAGATTGTAGGGGGGAGGATCCTTGATGAGGGAAGTACCTTCTGTTTTTGCCGCCTCCGCGGCCTCGTTTTTCGCACGGGAAAGATTGTCGATGGCGGTCGCGTACCGTGCATAGGCGTTCTGGACGCCGCCGAGGGCGACGATCCGCTTGCCGTGCAGTTCCGATTCTATGCCCTCTTCCTTCAGGAGATCTTCCCGCTGCTTCTGGAGAAGATCCATCTCCTTCTGCAGTTCATCGATCCGCTCCTGGACCTTTTCGGCAGTCTCAGGGGGCTGCCATTCCGCTGGAGCGCCCGGCACAACGTCGGGCGAAGAGGGTTTCGCTTCCTCTCCTGCAGGAGCCCGGGATGCCGACTGGGGTGCGGGATCGGCTGCATGTACCGCCGGCGGCATTGCCGCGAGAGCGAAAAAGATGATTGTCACGATGAGTGCGATACTCATCGGAAATGGTCTTTTGTCGTTTTTTTTCATACGGCTGCCTCCTCAGGATATAAATGAAGGCGGGAGAGTCCTCCCGCCCATGGGTCTGCTGAAAAGGAGAAAATCTTCAGCCCGGGAACAGCTCCTTCATGATGTCCTCCACGTGCTCCATCTTTTCCACCTTCGTGACGTTGGAACCGCAGAAGAAAAGACCTTCCTCCCAGTTCCCCCTGTAGGCGTCGATGAGGGCCTGGGCAATGCAGAAGGTTTCCCGTTCAGTCTTGTATCGGCAGTGGGTGAGACAGTTGGCGATGCAGGGCTTGCTCTCCACGTGCCCCTTGAGGTACTGGTCGATGAAGGGGGAGCGCAGCGCCCTTCCGGGCAGGCCGGCAGGACTCTGGATTATCACCACGTCCTCTTCCCTGGCGTCGATGAAGGCCTGCTTGAACCGCTCCGAGGCATCCCCTTCGAACGTGCACGCAAACCTTGTTCCCATCTGGACTCCCTTTGCGCCGAGCCCGAAAGCCCACTCCATGTCTTTCCGATCCCAGATCCCCCCGGCGGCGATAACGGGGACATCCTTCCCCATTTCCTTCTCCACGAACTCCACGACTTCCGGGACCACCTTCTCAAGGGAGAACTCGTCGTCATCGACCTGGTCCATCTTGGTCACTCCAAGATGGCCCCCCGCATATTTCGGTGTTTCCACGACAAATCCGTCGGGAAGCCTTCCGTAGGTTTTTTCCCACCGCCTGGAGATCAGGCTCGCAGCCTTTGCGGTGCTGACGATGGGGACCAGCGCCACGTCGGGGTAGTCCTTCGCGTATTCGGGAAGCCGGAGGGGAAGACCCGCTCCGGAGATTATCACATCCACGCCGCCCTCACAGGCGGATTTCACGTGGCGGTCATAATCCGTGAGGGCAACCATGCAGTTGACAGCGATGACGCCCCCGGGCCCTGCAATTTTCCTTGCCTCCTGAATTCCTTCCTTCACCGCGAGCTGGTTGGCTTCGAAATAATTCCGGCCGTTGTAGTGAGGGGAATTACATGCCAGTCCGACGCTGGCGATAGTTCCCACTCCGCCGCATCGGGCTACATGTCCGGCAAGGTTCGGCCCGGAAATGGCTACCCCCATACCTCCCTGGATCAGCGGATACAGGGGCTGGTGTTTCCCTATCTTCAAAACCGGAAGTTGGCTCAAAGGACTCTCTCCTCTTCAAAGTGAACTGCCGGCGCTCCCGGGGTTACCTTCCCCGAGGGACCGGTGCAGACGGTGCGCCGTACCGTGTTATTTTATCCCACACTCAAGCATTCAATCAAGGAAGAAATACGGAAGGTCAGGAAAACCGGGGCAACCATCCCCAGTGCCTTAATCCCTACTCCTTCTCTCTTCATTGACTGGAAGAAAAGCGAAGTATACCATTAATAGAAAGGCAGATCACTCTCGAATCGTATTGGAGGGGAAAGCGTGTTCACCATCAAGGAGTTCCTTCGGACTGAAGTCAAACCTGCGCTCGGATGTACCGAGCCCGGAGCGGTGGCGCTGGCCGTCGCCCGGGCAAAGGAAGAACTCGGCGGACGGGTGGATTCCGTTACGGTGACCGTCAGCGACAGCATCTACAAGAACGGCGTCGACGTGGGCATTCCCGGGACGGAGGGCCTGAGGGGAAACAACGTGGCGGCGGCCCTTTCGGTCTTCTGCGGCCGCTCCTCCTACGGCCTCGAGGTCCTCAAGGACTGCACGGAAGACCATATCGCATCGGCAAAGGCAATGCTCGGGAAAAACGCCGTAAAAATCATCCCCGACCTCGACCGCCACGGAGTCTTCGTAGAAGCGTCCGTCCGGTCCGGAGGCGACACGGCGGTGTGCCGCATCGAAGGTTCCCACACGGGCATTTCGGAAGTGACCCTCAACGGAAAGATCGCCTTCTCCGCTGAAAAAGCACCGTCCTCCGCCCTGAACAGCCCCGGAAAAAATTTGTCGGACGAAATTGCCCGAATGACCTTTCCCGACCTTGTCTCCCTGGTGGATGCCATGGACGGCGAAGACATGGAGTATGTCATGAGCGGCGTGGAAATGAACATGACCATCGCCGAGTACGGTTTCGACCCCTCCCGCTCCACGGGGCTCGACATCGGCAAGACCCTCAGGAAACTCAGCGGAGCGGCCTTCGACTCCGATGACCTCAGCCTCAGGATCAAGGCATACGCCGCAGCCGCATCCGACGCCCGCATGGCAGGAGCTCCCCTCGCCGTCATGAGCAGCGCCGGAAGCGGCAACCACGGAGTGACGGCCATCCTGCCCGTCGCCGTCTGCGCGCAGCATTACGGAAAAAGCCGGGAGGAAACCGCCAGGGCCGTGGCCTTCAGCCATCTTGCCACAAGCTATGTCAAAAGCAGGACCGGGCGGCTTACCCCTACCTGCGGGTGCACCGTGGCCGCCGGCGCCGGAGCGGCTGCGGGCATAACCTACCTCATGACAGGGGACCCGGCAAAGGCAGCCCAGGCCATGCTCGTCGTCCTGGGGAACCTCGTCGGCATGGTCTGCGACGGGGCGAAAAACACCTGCGCCCTCAAGGTGGGCACGGGGGCCCTGGAGGCCTACCACGCCGCCCTCCTCGTCATGAACGGACACTCCCCGGAACCCCAGGGAGTCGTCGGCGAAACCATCGAGCAGACGGTGAAAAACCTGGTCGATGTTTCTGAAAAAGGCATGGGGAACCTCGACAAAGCCATTATCGACGTGATAAACCAGCGGTTCGCGTAGGACCGGAACAGGAGGCGCTCCGCACGGGAGCGCCTCCTCTCTCTCCGAAATGGTTCAGGCCATGGCCTCCACGTGGCGGAACACGGAATCCACGAAAGGATCCACCGCCGGATGGGAGGGCAGCCTGCCGGCAATCCAGGAAAAGGTGCCGTCACCGCCCAGAAGGCGGAAGGATGGGGCGAAGTTGAGGTCGAAGGCCCACGAAAGCTGCACCAGAAGGAAATCGGCCAGGGAGCGGACGTTCCGGTAGGAACCCTGCCCCTCTTCCTCCAGCTCCCGGACTAGTTCACCGGAATACCCCCCGTCCACGTCCAGCCTGGGGAGAAGGTCATTGACCCTGTTTTCCTCCACGTGTCGCCGGACCAGGCGGAAGACGTCGATCTTGTCGCTGTCCCTGACAATCTCTGCCACGGACAGCAGGTCGGCCGGAACGTCGGCGGGAAGGACTTTTTTGTTGTGCAGCCGCACCGCTTCCAGCACCGCCGTTTTCACACCCTCTCCCTCAATCCGCTCCCAGGGAAAAGACTCCTGAAGCACCCTGTGCCCCAGGTCCCCGTGGTCCACCGAGGCGCCGTCGAAGAAGGTCCCGTAGGTGGCAAACTGGAGAAACCTCCCCGCATCGTGGAGGACTGCCGCCGTCAGGGCCAGGTCCCGGCGGGAGCCTGTCCACCCCAGTCCGTCGGCAATCAGGGCGCAGTTGTCCCTGACTTTCATGCTGTGGACCCGTTTTACCTCGAGAAGGGGGTGGAGTGTTCCGTCTTCCCCCCGAAAACCGTTGATATACTTCCCGAGCCATTCCGAAGAAATGCCGTGATTGTCCATGTAGTCACGCTCCTTTGTCATCCGGGCCATTCTATCCCTCTCCGGTTCCCTTTTCAATTACCGGTGTTCCCGGCCATTCAAAACACCCCTGAGTGGTATAATGAATTCGGCTTCTAAACTGAAAAACAAGTGAAAAGAGGTGGATGAAAATGAAAATGCATCGCACAATCCCGCTGTTTCTTCTGGCGGCTGCATTCTTTGCCCTGTCTGCCCCCTTTGAGGCTTCAGCATGGCGGGGTGTTCAAAAGTGGAGCCACGACGCCCGGAACAGCGTTTCGGGATCCCCCGCAGCCGTGAACGGCACTGTCGTCATCGGCGACAGCGAAGGGCGCCTTCTCGCTCTCGACAAAACCACCGGAGAGCTCCGGTGGACCTTTGCTGCGGGCGCCTCCATCAACGGAGCCCCCGCCCTCCTCGGCGCCACGCTGTTTACGGGAGGAGCCGACGGCACCCTCTTCGCCGTCGACGCGGCCACGGGCAGGGAAGTCTGGCATTTCAGCCCCCCGGAAAAGTACACCCCCGGCGCCATCTTGTCTTCCCCTGCCGCGGGAAACGGCCGCGTCTACTTCAACAGCGCCGACGGCAAGGTCTACGCTCTCGACGCGGCGTCGGGAAACCTGGCCTGGACATTCGACACGGGGCGTGAGCTTCGCTCATCCCCGGTCCTCAGCGGCAGCCTCCTGTTCGTCGGGGCATACGAAGGGCTCTTCCACGCCCTTGATGCCGCGACGGGGAAAAAGGCATGGGGCGGCGGAAGCGGCGGCCCCATCACCACACCGACGGCGGCGGACGGGATGGTCCTCTTCGGAAGCTGGGACGGGACACTGCAGTCGGTCAAAATTCAGGGTGTGATCCCCCAGTGGAGATACAGCGCCGGAGAAGCCATCACCACCAGGCCCCTGGTCGCGGGAGGCAGGATTTTCTTCGGAACGGTGAACGGAAAGCTGGCGGCCCTGGAAAGCGCCTCGGGAAAGCTTCTCTGGGAATTTCCCGTACCGGGAGGCATCCACTCCAATCCTGCCTATCACGAGGGCATGGTGTTTTTCGGCAGCGACGGGGGCACCCTCTTCGCCCTGGACGCGGCGACCGGCAGGGAGGCATGGAAATTCGAGTCCGGCCGGGAGATCATGTCCGACCCCCTCTTTGTGGACGGAGTGCTCTACTTCGGAAGCTACGACGGAAAAGTCTACGCCTTCGAGTAAAAACCTTTCCGGAGGACCGGGGGGAGAGGGAGCGCCCTCTTCCCCCTTTGTTTTTCTCCGCCGGAGCCCCTATAATTCGGACAGCACAGCCCGGGAACACTGCAGACGGGAGGTCGGGACATGACGTCCATTTCAGGGAAGGCACGGGACGGATCTTCACAGGAAGAGCATACCCGGAGGATGACGGAACTCGAGGATGCCCTCCGCAGGGCCGAGGAGAGCAGCAGGAACAAGAGCGCCTTCATCGCCAACCTCAGCCACGAAATACTTACCCCTCTCAACTCCATCATCGGCGTGGCAAACCTCTTTCAGGGGACCAGGCTGGACCTGGAGCAGAAAAAATTCGTCGAAATGCTCACCGCATCGGCGAGGGATCTGCACCGCCTCGTTGAGGAACTGCTCGACCTTTCCCTCATTGAAACGGGAAGGCTCACGCTTCAGAGCGATCTCTTTCCCGTCCGGACAACCTGTTCCAGAACGGTCCGGCCTCTCGCCCTTTCGATCCGGGAACGGGGGCTTTCCCTGGAACTTCACGTAGATCCTGCCGTTCCGGAGTTTCTCCTGGGGGACAGCGCGCGGTTTGGCCAGATCCTCGGAAACATGGTGGCCAACGCCATCGCCTTTACACCCAAAGGGGCAATTCAGGTCAGAGTCTTCCCGGAGGAGGAAACGGAATGGTCCGTCCTCCTTCACGTCACTGCGGACCATCCTGACGTCGGGGCCGGAGCGGAGAAAAGACGGGATACGGACTATTCGAACATGGAACGGAGGGATTTTTCCGCGTCCTTCCAGGGGGCCGGAATGGGCCTTCTCATTGCCCGGGGGATAGCGGAAGCCATGGGAGGGAAGTTTTGGACGGAGTTTTCCGGTTCAGGCGGCCGGAGCATTCATTTCCTGGCCTCCATAGGAAAGGTTCTCCGGGGGGAGGCGTTTTCGGGAAAGGAAGAGGAATCAGGGGAGTTTTTTCCGGGGGCGGCCTCTCCCCTCCCCGGGAAGATTTCCGTCCTTGTGGTGGACGACAACAGGTTCAACAGGAGCCTCACCAGGGCCATTCTCAGGAAAATGGGCGGTCCGGGATGGATGGTCTCCCTGGCGGAAGGCGGAGCCGAGGCGCTGCACCTCATGGAAGAGCGGCACTTCGACCTTGTCTTCATGGATGTCCAGATGCCGGAAATGGACGGCCTCGAATGCGCCCGGCTTGCCAGGAAGCTGGAGGCCGGGCTGGGGCGCAGGTCCGTCATCATCGCCATGACGGCATACGCCATGGAGGGAGACCGCCGGATGTGCCTCGACGGGGGGATGGATGACTACATCGCCAAGCCTGTGGAGGCCGGGGAACTCCGCTCCGTCATCTCCAGAAACCTGGTCTAGCTGTTTCGGACCAGCACGCACAGGGCTGTCTGGTCGTCCCTGGCCGCTCCCGTGCAGCCGACCTGGAACAGGCGGTCGTAAGCTTCTGGAAAGGAAAGGAGTTCGTTTTCCTGTTCACCCTGCTGGTCGAGAAAACCGTCGCTCAGGAAAAGAAAGTACTCGCCCTGTTCCACGGAGAGACTGCCTGAGCCGAAGGCGGCCGCCCCGGGAAGCCCCAGCAGCGATCCCGGGGCGGTGATCTTTTTCAGCCCGCAGCACCTGCCGTGCCAGAAGGTGTTGATTCCGGCGGCGCAGTAATCCAGCCGTTTCTCCGGCAGGTTCAGCCGGAAACAGACTGCCGCGGCAAAAGAATCGGAAAGGATCCTGCTTTCCACCATGGAGTTCACCCAGACCAGTTTTTCTTCGAGAGAGGTGCCTGCCCGGGCATCATCCTCGAAGGCCTGGTGGAAAAGGACCATGATGGCCGACGTCCGGAGGGCGGCCGGAACGCCGTGCCCCATGACGTCAAAAAGGTACCCGCTGAGGATTCCCTGCCGTTCGTCCCATTGATAGCCGAACATATCGCCGCTGATGAGGTGCATGGGGCGGTAGATGCCCCTGACCTCGATCCGCCCGTCTCCCTCCAGGTCTCCGGGCAGAAACCCCCTCTGGATAGAGGCCGCGAGGGAGACGCTGTCGTGGACAAGGTTTTCCTGCGAGACATCCGAAGCGACCATCATCATCACATCCCCGGAATTCCCTGAGAGGGAGCGGCAGGTTAGCTGGACCGGAAAGAAGAGGCCGTTCTTCTTTCTATGAGTCGCAGTCAGGAGGGAAAAGGAATCCTTCCGGAGAAGCCCCTCCCATTCGGGGAAAAGTTCGTCCATGGACAGAGCGGCAGTCTCTCGGCAGGAATATCCGTACAGTGCCCGCGCCGCTTCGTTGATATACAAAACTGCCCCCGTGGAAGCTTCCCAAATCACAAGGGCCTCGCAGAACATATCGAGGAGGTTCATGGCGTCAAACCTGAAACCGGCCACCTCCAGGGACAGCGGGACTCCCCCGCACTCTTTGATGGTCACGGGCTCAGGCCCCGGAGCCGCCGGGCGCCGAACCGGGCTTGTTCATGAAAAGGCTGAGCAGCCGCCCAGACTCCCCGATGCTGCATTCGTCCGCAATGTGAAGAAAGATCTGCACTCCCCTTCCGGATTCCCGAAAAACGTCGTCAAATACACCCGGGTCGGGCTTCGTGTCATGGGAAAAACCGCCGCTGCGGCTCCTGACGGCGGCGCAGATCCTGGAACCTTCGTCCCGGACGGAAAGCTCCACCTCTTCCTCGGGACCTGTCCGGCCCCCATGGATCAGGGCATTGTTCACCGCTTCGTTGAGCGCGAGGAAAAAGAGCATGCCCTGCCGTCCGCCAAGATCCCGGAAAACGGAAAGGATCCGCTCTCTGTGCGGAGCAAACTGTTCAATAGAACTGAAGCGGATTTCCACCAGGGTTCCGCCCGCTTCCATTCCCATCGCTCCCTTCGGACCGCCGCGAGTACCGGATTTTTTAATCATACCACACGGTTCTCTTCAAAAAAAAGGGGCCCCTCAGGGCCCCTTCCGGTCACGATTTCCGTCAGTTCTTTTTCGCTCCTGAGAGCAGATCCGCCCTGTCCGTCCTCTCCCATGCGGGAAGGGGATCCAGGTCGATCCTGCCCATGTGTCCGTAAGCGGCGAGCCTCCTGTACTGGGGCTTTCTCAGTTCGAGATCCCGGATGATGGCTGCGGGGCGGAAATCAAAATGTTTCCTGACCAGGGACGTGATCTCCTCGTCGGAGACGCCCCTGGAGGTTCCCCTGGTATCCACCATGATGGAAACAGGCTCGGCCACTCCGATGGCATAGGCCACCTGCACGAGGCACTGGTCGGCCAGTCCCGCAGCAACCACGTTCTTGGCCACGTAACGGGCCATGTAGGCTCCCGAGCGGTCCACCTTGGTGGGGTCCTTGCCGGAGAAAGCGCCGCCGCCGTGGGCGACCCAGCTTCCGTAGGTATCCACGATGATTTTCCTGCCGGTGAGTCCCGTGTCGGCCATGGGACCTCCCTTTTCGAACCGGCCGGAGGGATTCACCAGGATCCTGGTACTGCCGTTCATCAGGTATTTCGGCACCACGGGGCTGATCACGTGCTCGACGATATCCGCCCGGATCTCATCGTTCGTCGCTTCCGGATGGTGCTGGGCGGAGACGACGATGGTATCGGCGTGGACAGCCTTGCCGTCCACGTACTCCAGGGTCACCTGAGTCTTCCCGTCGGGACGGAGATAGGGGATCGTCCCGTTCTTCCTGACCTCCGCCAGTCTCCGGGCGAGCCGGTGAGCAAGGGCTATGGGCATGGGAAGGTATTCCTCGGTTTCATTGCAGGCGAAACCGGTCATCATTCCCTGGTCTCCCGCGCCGATCCTGGCGATGTCTTCCTCGGACACGATATGCTCCCGGATTTCGAGGGCCGTGTCCACTCCCCTCTTGATATCCTCCGACTGCTCGTCTATGGCGGTGATCACGGCGCAGGTGTCTCCGTCAAAGCCGTATTTCGCCCTGGTGTAGCCAATGTCCTTCACGATGTCCCTGGCAATCTTCGGTATGTCCACGTAGGTCTGCGTCGTTATCTCTCCCGCCACCATGACCATTCCCGTGGTGCACAGCACTTCGCAGGCCACGCGGCCCATGGGGTCGTCCTTCAGGATGGCGTCGAGCACTCCGTCTGAAATCTGGTCCGCCACCTTGTCGGGGTGTCCTTCGGTCACTGATTCGGAAGAGAAGAGGTACCGCTCACTTGTCAATTGTTTTTCCTCCTTGTGTGAAAATAAAAAAAGGCCCTCACAAGAGGGCCTTTGAAGGGTCATCAAACGCACTCTCTTATCATTCAGCCTGCGGCTGCTGGTATTGGCACCATACCTTTTCAGGCAGGTTGCCGGGCTTCATCGGGCCAGTCCCTCCACCTCTCTTGATAAGAGTCTCGGTTGTCAAAGTTGAAGACATAATACAAACAGAAGAATTATACGCTATCCTGCACTCCTGTCAACAACGAATTTCAGCCCTAAATCCGCAGGTTCGTTCCCTCAAGTAAAGGGATAGTTCCCCGGACGGGGAAATGAACTGTTTTCGTTTCCCCGCTTCCTTTCTTTTTTACCCTTTTTCAGGTATTTCAGGTCTTTCCCCTTTT